>JAEEGK010002350.1_pt1 | contig 47413 bp, 36 predicted proteins | sample 8958771 | NCBI WGS metagenome assembly JAEEGK01 (sample SAMN16246547, study PRJNA631951) | gut metagenome | biome: gut microbiome; feature: rumen; material: SC-attached | host: Bos | place: Iran: Karaj | collected 2018-10 | reverse complement strand
CTTAGATTCTATTGATTTGCCAGATGACGATCTTCCATTTTAATTAGAAAGGGAAAATAATTATGGCATTTAGAAAAGTTAGACCACATAAAAAGGTTTGTATCTTCTGCAAAAACAAATCTAAATTCATTGATTACAAAGATGTCGAACTCTTAAAAACAATGATTACCCCAAACGGTAAGATTTCCACCAGAAGAGCAACAGGCACATGCGCCAAACACCAAAGAGAATTAGCCAAAGCTATTAAAAACGCTCGCTTCATGGCTCTTCTCCCATACGTTGCTGACTAATTACAAACTTTTAGTAAATAAGCCACCTATAATTTGGGTGGCTTTTTTATTGCTTTTTTAACGATTTTTTCTTATGTTCGTGTAAAATAGAAGTATGGAATCCATCATGTCTATTTTTACCCCTAAGAAAATGACTGCTTTTCTTAGTGAAAATGCGACAGTGCGACAAGCAATCGAATTATTTGATGTTCATAAATACGCCGTCATTCCTTTAGTGGATGATGAAGGTCATTTTGTGGGTACTCTCTCAGAAGGTGATTTGCTTTGCTTTTTGAAAAATAAAGCGAACTATGATATCAAAGCCACCGAAAAAGTATTAGTAAAAGACATGGAAAGATATAGAGAATATCGTTCTTTAGAAGTCAATTCTTTATGGAACGAATTCTTTGTTCTTTCTTTAGACCAAAACTTCATTCCAGTTACAGATGATAAAGGCGTTTATATTGGCATTGTCAAACGTCGTGAAATCATTAAATTCCTCTCTGATAAAATTGGACTTATTTAAACAATATGAATTTAGCAAAAACACTTTCGAAAATTATTATTAAAGCCGCTTTAGTAGTAGTGGGCATTTTAGGCATTATATTTACCGCTCAATCATCCGCTTTTATGGGTGGTGGTTCTGTATTTTTCTTTTTCACTGTTCAATCAAACATCTTCATTATTGCGATGGCGTTACTATTCTTAATTAATGAAATCGTGCTACTAATTACTAAAAAGAGTTTTATTAATCAAACACTGTTATTTATTAAATATGTGGCCACTGTCGCGATTACAGTGACATTTTTAGTGTTCTTTACAATGCTTGCTCCTTTAATGGGCGTTGATTATTTATTATCATTTAATAATTTCTCTTTACACGCTATTGTCCCTATCTTAGCAATTATCGATTTCATCATTTTTGATACAGACATCAATTTGACTTATCCTAACTCATTATTAGCGACCATATCGCCTATTTCTTATGTCATATTTGTTTACGTGGGCGCTATTTTTAAGCTTCAATATGGTGAGAATCTCTATTATCCATATTTCTTCTTAGACTTTGAAACAAATGGCTTCTTATTCGAAAAAGGATTCGGTATTATTCCTTGGATACTCATCCTTTTAGCGGGCATATGTGGTCTAGGTTTCTTATATTGTCTATTTATTAAACTAAGACAAAAAGCAATTGCTAAAAAAGCGCAATAAAGATGTCGCCAACTAATGCGACTTATATTTAACTGATATACCAATACTGTAATAAAATAACCCCCTAATTCACCAATCCAATATTGACCAATTTGTCAATTTGTATAATTTAATGTGTTATTTACTTATATTATAAAAATATTGTTTTATAATGTTTGAGTAGTGGTGTGGGGGAAATTACTATGAAAACAAACAAATTATTAATATTAGGACTAATCACATGCGGGTTGGTCCTTTCTTCTTGTGGCGCTAATAAGCCAAGTGAAGACACTAAGAGCGAAGGTTCTATAAGCGAAAGTTCTCTTCCAAGTGAAGAATCACTTAGTAGCAGTGAGCCTGAATCAAGCGATGATCCTTCTGGTTCTTCTCAAGAACCTGAGATCAATTACTTAACCGTTAGTGAAGCTTATGAGCTCGCTCTTCAAGTCGGTGATGCTGGTACAGCTGAAAAACAATATGTTACTGGTATAGTTAAAAACATTACTAACGCTAACTATGGTGAAATGTATATCACCGATGGTGAAAAAGAATTATACATTTATGGTGTTTATAGTGCAAATGGTGCTAAAAAATATCCTGAATTAGAAGAAAAACCATATAAGGGTGATGAAGTATTCTTATATGGCATCGTTAAAACTTATAACGGTAGTCCAGAAATGGGTGCCTCTTGGTTACAAAAATTCATTTCTCACCAAGGCGAAGAAAGTTTAGATGACTATACTTCAATGAATATTCTTGCCGCTAGAAACGCCGCTAAAGAATCTAAAGTCTTAGTGCAAGGTGTTGTCGCTAATATCACTTACGCTAATGGTAGAGTACCAAGTGGTGTCTATTTAGTTGATGATACTTCTTCTATTTATGTTTATGGTCCAGATGTTGCTGGTAGAGTTGAAGTCGGTGAAGAAATTCAAGTCGCTGGCACAAGAGACGATTACATCTTATCTACAGAGATTTCTTATGCGCAACAATGGGGCTATCAAGGTTGCATTCAATTAGCGGACGCTCTCTTTGTTAAATCCATTGGTAAAAATAAAGAAGTTTTAAAGAGTTGGATCGAAGAAAGCACCATGAAAGAACTCATGGAAACCCCATTCACAAATAACATCACTACTAAGATATTTAAAGTCAATGCGATTGTTAATAAAGATCCTCGTGAAGGTTTCACTAATTACTACATCAATGACTTAGATAATGAAACCGGTTCATACGTGTATACACTTTGTAATGGTGGTGACTTTGCTCATCTTGATATCTTTGATGGTAAAATCTGCACTGTCTATCTTGCATTACATAATGCTAAAGCAACCGCCAGTGGTGCCTATTACCGTTTAATGCCAATCGATGTTAAACTCAATAGTTCGTTCTCCATGAGCGATGAAGAAATTGCTAAATTCGCTTTAAATTATTACATTGTTAAACAATTCAAAAAACAATATAACGCTGACCCTGCATTAGAACTAATTACAAGTGTCAGTAATAGCTACATTCCATTTGAAAACGTTGCTATTAGTTATAGCGCTCTTTCAGGAAGTGATGTTGCAACATTTGCTAATGAAGATGGCAAGTTAGTGATGCACACTACTGATCAAGATGGTGTTGCTAAAATTCAATTAACTGCGACATATAATGGCAAAACTGCTACTCAAACAATTGATGTCATCGTTAGTAGTGTTGAAATTCCAGACACAATTTCCGTTAAAGAAGCCATTAAAGCCGCTGATGATGAAGTGGTAACAGTTAAAGGTATCGTTATGTCTTCATTAATTAACCAAACTGGTTTCTATTTAAACGATGGTACTGGTGTTATCGCCGTTAGAACCGATTCAACCACAATTAAAGAAATTGCGATGGGTAATGAAGTCATTATGCAAGGTAAGAAAGTGCACTTTAAATCAACCGCTACTAACCTTGGTCAAAACTGCATTGATGCAGCAACATTAATTGCTAACCTCATGGGCAATCATGAATATAGCAAAGCCCCATTTGTCACCGATAAGACATTCGAGCAAATCTTTGAATTAAAAGAAACTGTTTCGACTGATGATTACACATGTACAGTCTTCGTTGCTCAATGTACTTTAAGAAAGAATGCTGGTGGGTATTCCACTAACTATTACTTGAGTAATCCGGACCACACTAAAGAAATCTATCTCTATGCTGGTAGTGGTTCTCAATATGGTGCATTTGAACCATTTGCCGATGCGACTAAATTATTAACTGTTGAATTTGCTCTTTGTAACTGGAACACTAAATCCGAATATAGAGCGTGTATCATCTCCGCTAGTGATGGAGAAACAACAATCGTTAATAATTATAATTTTAGATAATAAGGATATAATGAAAGGCCGTCCATTTTTTGGGCGGCTTTTTAATAGACTTATTTGATCGTTTTCCAATATACTAATTTTATCAAATAGGGAGGATATATTATGCCTAACGAAGCCATTACCAAACTAAAACCATTTTTTGATAAAAAAGAAAGATTGGGTCAACTTTTATCCATTGTAAGTTTTGATCTTGAAACATGCGCTCCTGAAAAAGCCATTGAAAAACAAAATGAATTGCTTAGTTTCTATGGAGCGGAATACGCCTCCATCAGTAAAGATCCTGAATTTATTAAGCTCGTTAAAGAAGCTAAAGAACTAGGTAATTTAAATGACGCAGAAACATTATTAATTGATGATCTTCTTTACGACATCTCAATCATGGAAAAAATCCCAATCGAAAAATATATCGAATGGGGTTTAGCCACTTCTAAATGTGAAGAGATGTGGAAAAAGGCGAAAAATGCCTCGGACTATAATATCGTTCTTCCTTATTTTAAAAAGGTTATCGAAATCAAAAAAGAGGAAGCAGTTTTATATCATCTTCCTTTCCATAAAACACCTTATGATTCATTTCTTTCCATGTTTGAAAAAGGAGAAACCGAAGAAGAAGTTAACGCTATATTTGAACCTTTAAAGAAATTCTTAATTGATAATTTAGATAAAGTCTTAGAAAAGCAAGCTAAATTCCCTCTTCCTAAAATTGAACCACATAGTAGAGAAGAACAAGCGCACTTTTCAGATGATGTTATGCACGCGATTAACTATGATTTAAGTCGTGGTGTACTTAGAGAAACAGAACATCCTTTCACTAATGATTTAGCAAGAGACGATATTAGAATTACCACTCATTACTATGAAAATGATTGGAGGAGTTCTCTATATTCCGTCATTCATGAAGCAGGTCACGCTATTCAATTCCAAAACTGGCCGGATTATCAATACGATAACCACGTTAATGGTAGAGCCACTAGTGCGCTTTGTGAAACTCATTCTCGTTTCTATGAAAACATCATCGGTAGAAACCGTAACTTTGTTCCAACTTTATTAAATTTATGTAAAAAGAGTTTTGGTCAAGAATTCTTAAAGATGGATGAAGAAACATTCTATCAATTGGTTAACCAAGTGACTCGTTCATTAATTAGGTGCGATAGTGATGAATATACATATTGCTTGCACATCATTTTAAGATACGAACTCGAAAGAGATTTAATTAATGGTGTTCTTTCTGTCGAAGATTTACCAGCGGCATGGAATAAGAAATACGAAGAATATTTAGGTATTATTCCTCCTAATGATGCAAGTGGTGTCCTTCAAGATACACACTGGTATGGTGGAGCGTTTGGCTATTTCCCAAGTTATGCTTTAGGTAACTTATACGGCGCACAAATCCTTCACTATATGAAGAAAGATTTAGACTTTGACGGTTTGCTTAGAAAAGGCGATTTAGCGCCAATCCTTAACTGGCTCAAAGAAAAAGACTTTGCTTATGACTATTTAGATCCAAAAGATTGGATTATGAAAGTAACAGGTGAACCAATGAATCCTCAATATTTCATTGATTATTTGAAAGAAAAATTCTTCTAATATAATAATTCTATTTCTTAAATGCATTTTACTTTTCTTTTAGTATGCTCTCTTATATAATAGGCACAAAGAATATACCGAAAGGAAATAAAAGGTATGAAGTATATTACCGTATCAGAAGCCAGCAAAAAATGGAATATCAACGAAAGAAGAGTGCGTGCTCTTCTAAAAGAGAAGCGTATTGAAGGCGCAATTTTGGAGGGGCATAAATATTTAATTCCAGAAAACGCCACTAAACCATTAGATAGAAGAATTAAAGGACAAAGGTTATTTGAAGATTCTCCTTTAAAAGGTATTGATATCGATTTTAAAAATTATCGTAAACAATATCCAAGTGAGGATGGTTATTTTGGTCGATATGGAGGATCTTTCCTTCCTAATAATTTAAAGAAAGCCATGGATGAAATATATTATGGCTATCAAACAATTGCTAAATCTTCTAAATTCATCGCTGAACTTAGAGAAATTAGAAAGAATTATCAAGGCCGACCAACTCCTGTTTATCACTGCGCTAATCTTTCTAATTATTTAGGACGTGTACAGATTTATTTAAAAAGAGAAGACCTTAACCATGGTGGTGCACACAAACTTAATAATGCGATGGGTCAAGCCTTACTCGCTAAATATTTAGGCAAAAAGAAATTAATTGCCGAAACAGGCGCGGGTTCTCATGGTTCCGCTGTTGCGATGGCGGCTGCTTACTTCGGTTTAGAATGCGATATCTATATGGGTGAAGTTGATATGGTTAAGCAAGCCCCTAATGTCGAAAGGATTAAAGTATTAGGCGCTAATGTTATTCCTGTTAGCTTTGGTACTAAAACACTTAAAGAAGCCGTGGATGCTGCTTTTGAAGCCTACGCTAAAGAATATAAAAATGCATTTTATGTGATAGGAAGTTGCGTTGGTCCTCATCCTTATCCACTAATGGTTAGAGATTTCCAAGAAATCATTGGTCGAGAAGCTAAAGAACAATTCTTAGCGATGACTGGTGAACTACCAGATATTGTCACCGCTTGTGTTGGTGGCGGTAGTAACGCTATTGGTATGTTTGAAGCATTTTTAGAAGAACCAGTTAATATCGTTGGTGTAGAAGCAATGGGTGAAGGTGAAGAATTGGGCAAAAATAGTGCCACCATGACATTAGGTAAAGAAATGGTCTTGCACGGCTTTAATTCTTTAGTTCTTCAAAATAAAGATGGTAGTGCTGCGGATGCTTATTCTATCGCATCAGGTTTAGATTACCCTGGTGTTGGCCCAGAACATGCATTCCTTAAAGAAATAGGTAGAGTTAAGTATGAATATGTTACAGATGATGAAGCCGCGGAAGCCTTCTTCTTATTATCAAGATTGGAAGGTATTATTCCGGCTATTGAATCATCTCACGCTTTAGCCTATGCCATTAAATGTGCAAGAAACATGAAGAGTGGATCAATCCTTGTAAACTTAAGTGGTCGTGGGGATAAAGACATGGAATTCATGCTTAAAAAATATCCGCACATGTTTAAATAATTTTATTATTTATTATGACAGTCGCCTCTTCTCCTTGGGGACGACTTTTTATATACAATCGGTTAGTCCTTCAAAAAAATATAATACCAATCGAGATTTTTTGCTATTATATTGGCAATATGTTTTTAGCTATTGCCATTCTCATTGTTCAAAGTTCTACTTTTGTGTCTTATCTCATCGATAGCCAATTTTTTGCTAATCCAGGTAGTCAAAATATGCGTTCGATGCTCTTCTTCATTGGCTTATTTACTCTTTTGTTAAGTATCCCAACTATGGTCTGGAACCATTCAATGATGAAATATAGTATTAAATCGAAAGAAAAAGTTGGCTTTGTTTTAGCTATTATTGTTTGTGCATTCGCTTTCGCTCTTTTTGCCACTTGGTATGTAACTGGCATTCATAAAGTCGGTGCCACAGTCTTTTAAATATAATTTCATAAATAATCGTTTATAATAATAAAAACGGAGAAAAAACTATGGAAAACAAAGCAAGAATTCAAGACGATTTGTTTACTTTCGTCAATCAAGAAAAAATCGATTCATTAGTCATCCCAGATGATATGCCTGTCGCTGGTGGTTTTGCGGAACTTCACGATAACGTTGAAAAAATCTTAATGGATGATTTCAAACTCTTAGAAAAAGCGGACAATATTGACGACGCTAATTTAAGAAAAGCCGTTGATTTATACGCTATTGCTAAAAACGTTAAAAAGAGAAATTCTCAAGGCATTAAACCTTTATTAAAAGATTTAAAAGCTATCACTGATGTTAATGACATTAACTTATTTAATAGAAAATTAAAGAACTTCGTTCTTAATGGTTATCCATTACCATTTTCTTTCTATGTTGAGACTGATTTGAAAGATTCTAATAAACACGCTTTAATGCTTCAAGGTCCAAGAACTTTCTTACCAGATACCACATTCTATAATCCTGCTAATCCAAAAAAAGATATGCTTCTTAATTTGTGGAAGACTTTCGCGGCTCAAGCTCTTGCTTTTGCCCCATTATCTCCAGAAGATCAAGCCTTATATCTTAATGATGCTTTAGAATTTGACGCTATTATTGCCACACTCGTCAAATCTAGAGAGGAGTGGAGTGAATACACTAAAATGTATAATCCTTATAAAGTTAATAAGGTCAATAAATTACTCGCTCCTGTTAAATTTAAAAGAGTCTTAAAACAATTATTTGGTTATATTCCAGAAATTGTTATCGTTGCTGATCCAAGATTCCTCTCTGGATTTAATACCTTATTTAATGAAGCAAACTTCCAAAAATATATCCACTGGGCTTATGTCTGCATGATTTTAAGAAACGGCTCCTATTTAAGCGAAGATTTAAGAAATATCACTGGTGCCTTTGGTAGAGCTCTTTCCGGTATTGCTAAACCAACAGAACCAATTAAATTTGCCTATCGTTTAGCCTCTGATTGTTTATCTGAACCAGTCGGTCTATATTATGGCCGTAAATATTTCGGTGAAGAAGCCAAAAAAGATATCACTGAAATGGTTAAAGAAATCATCGAAATGTATAAGGTGAGAGTCAGAAACTCCGATATCTTATGTGACGCCACTAAAGATAAAGCCATTTTAAAACTCAACACCATGAAGATTAAGATGGGCTATCCAGATAAAGCGGATCCAATCTTTGATCAACTCGTTGTTAATAGAAAAGATTCTTTATACAAAACAATGTCTAATTTCTACAAAGTTGAATTATTCGATAGAATTGCTAAATTAGATAAACCAACCGATAAGAATAAATGGTTAATGCCAGCTCATATGGTTAATGCTTGCTATGATCCATCAAGTAATGACATTACTTTCCCTGCCGCTATCTTACAACCTCCATTCTATTCCATTAAACAAACTAGAAGCGAAAACTTAGGCGGTATTGGTGCGGTTATCGGCCACGAAATCTCTCACGCCTTTGATAATAACGGCGCTAACATGGATGAAAACGGTAACATCAATAACTGGTGGACAAAAGAAGACTTTAAGAAATTCGAAAAGAAAACTAAATTAATGATTGCTCAATTCGAAGGCATTGAACTCCCATGGGGTAAAGTTAATTCTAAATTAATCGTTAGTGAAAATATCGCTGATAATGGTGGTATGGCGGTCACACTTAACATCATGAAAAACATGAAAGACGCTAATTATGAAGAATACTTCCTTAACTGGGCGAGAGTGTGGTGCCAAAAAGCTAAACCAGAATATCAAGCTTTACTCTTAACTGTGGACGTGCATGGACCAAACATCTTAAGAACTAATATGCCTCCAAGAAACTTTGATGAGTGGTATGAAACATTTAACGTCAAGAAGACCGATAAGATGTATATCGCTCCAAATAAGAGACTAATTATTTGGTAAAGAGTATTTAAGCCGTTATTTGACGGCTTTTTTATTTAAAACTTCCTTCGATCACGCCAAAATAAAGTAATCATAATACTTGTTTTGTATCCGTGTGTGCGTGCTATAATGTATGTACATTAAATAAAAAGAGGAATAACTATGAAAAGAGTCAAAAAGATTTTGATGACTTTGTTACCTTCTTTTTTCGTTGTGGGAATGTGCCTACCCGCTTTAATGAATCATTCTTCAAAAGAGAGTGCTGGGGTAGACACGGCAATATATGATGATAATTCCACCCACGCTCATTTATCTCGTCCTGACATTTTATATGCCCCAGGTGACGAAGATGAAGATGAAGAAGAAGTAATCGAAGTTGATAAAGTTGTCCTCCATTACTATAACGAGGCAGGTGGATGTAAAGGACGTGCCTTTTATTTGTGGGTCACTGGTGAAGATGGTGTCGAATATAACTTAGATAATGCTTCTGACATCATTACCGTTAGTGACGATGAAACAATGATGACCATCACTATTGATTTCAATGGCGATGCTAGATTCTCCGCTTTTAAGGATAAAAGTGGCATGTATTTCATCGTCAAATTCAAAATGATTAGCGACACCAATTTAAACTGGGGTGGCCAATCAGATGACGTCCATTTACGTTATGCGGACTTCCCACCAAAAGAAAAGGTGTGTGAAGTTTGGACGATGCCTGCAGCAGGTGGAGGCATTGCTATTTTAGATAGCGAAGCAAAAACAAAAGTTCATGGTGTTAAACTCGCTAAATTCACCGATTGGAAAACAATCAAATGCGATTTAACTGATAACACTAATACCGTGAACTGGAAACTATATGCTTTTGATGAAACATATTTCAAAATCAAACCAAAGAAAAGAGCGGATGCGCAAAGATGGTATTTAGTTAAAGAAGGCCAAAACTCTGGTAACTTTAACATTGAATTACCATATGACGCTCATATTAATCTCGTCTATTCTTTAGTATCTCATGATCCAAGTAGCGATAGTGATCCAGATATGAAAGAACTAGATAAGACAGTGACTGTTGGTTTTGAAAATCTTTATAATAGCGCGAAATTCAACACCTACTATGAAAAGCAAGATGTTGAATTAGGTATGACTTATTCTAAAGAAGGAACAACCTTTAGAGTGTGGTCACCTGTCAGCGCGAATATGACCGTTCTTATTTATGATACGGATACTAGCAAGGAATATGGTGGTGAAGATAGCTATAAAGGTTATCATATGCACTATACAACCGGTGGTATTTGGGAACTGACAATCGAAGGTGATTTAAAAGGTAAATATTATAATTACCAAGTCGATAACACATTGGGCACAAATGTGGTGATGGACCCATATGCGACAAGCGCTGGATGCTGTGGTATCCGTGGTTATATCTATGATAAAAACGATTCTAATCCTGAAGGTTGGGATGCTCTTCCAGTCAAATGGGATGGCGTTGATAATTTAGATTTAGTCACGCCACAAGATTTAACAATTTATGAAGTTCATATGCAAGACTTTACCGGCGATGAATCTTGGATATCTAACAATAACAATAAGCGTGGTACATATAATGCTTTCGTTGAAAGCGGTACTCGTTTAGCGGGTCATCCAGATATTACAACTGGCTATGATCACTTAAATGAATTAGGTGTCAGTGCGGTACAACTCGTTCCAGTATTTGATCACGATAACGATGAATCAGGTGCTTTTAATGAACAAGGTGAACCAACTGAACAAGTGAAATATAACTGGGGCTATAACCCTCTTAACTATAACGTCGTTGAAGGTGGTTATTCTTCTAACCCTCACGATGGCTTAGCCCGAGTCAAAGAATTCAAAAACTTAGTCTTACAAATGTCTAAGACTGAAGCGCATACAAGAGTCATTATGGACGTTGTTTATAATCACGTTAGTAGTGCAACCGGTAGTAACTTCCATAAATTAATGCCGCGTTACTACTTTAGATACACTCCTGAAGGTGAATTATTCGATGGTAGTGGTTGTCATAATGAAGTCGCTAGTGAAAGACCAATGATGAGAAAATTCATCGTTGATTCTCTTTGCATGTGGGCTAAGGAATATAAAGTTAAAGGCTTTAGATTTGACTTAATGGGTCTTATTGATTTTAAGACGATGAATGAAGTACAAAAAGCCTTATATAAAATCGATCCAGATATTTACATATACGGTGAAGGTTGGTCCTTAGGTTATAACGGTCCAAGCGATGGTAACTATGGTACTGAAACATGGCAAGTTTATAACGAATGCAATAAGTTTAAAGTCGGTAACGAATCCGTTTATTTAGGCGGCTTTAATGATTGCTTTAGAAACGCTGTTAGAGGCGAAAACGGTCCTTCCTTCAATGGAAAAACTTACCCTGGTAGTGGTTTTGTCCAACTCGGTAACTGGAAAGAAGGTAATGATGGTTGGTATTGTGACTATGGTACCTTAGATAAAATCGCTGATGGTTTATGGGGTGTTAATAGTAACGTCAATACGGATGGCCATAAATCAGGTTATTATCCAGAACAAACAATTAATTATGTTTCTTGTCACGATAACTGGACAGTCAGAGATCAACTCTTCAACACTTTACCAAGCCGTAACGATGGCACTAAACCAGCTTCTTTAGAATCTATTTTAAGAGCCTCACTTCAAGCTCACGCTTTAGTGATGGCGTCTAACTCCGCAGCCTTCTTCTTAGGCGGGGAAGAATTACTTAGAACTAAAGAATATACTGTTAATCCTGCTAGTGTCGCTGGTGTTACTGCTGATAGCTGGACTGATTTATGGGGTCATAAGATTTCTCATAACTCATATAACGCTCCACTTAGTGTTAATACATTTAAATGGGGTAACAAAGTGAAAATCACCTGTGATGACGATGAAATCACCGATGAAATTTTCCAATATAATAACTGCTTCAAAACTTTAATTAGATCACATAAAGAATTAATGAAAAAACGCGGTGAAAATAATGGTTATGATGCCTTTGTTAGTAAAACAAGCGCTAATAAAGATGTGATGAATCGTTATTGGTCTCAAGAAGGTAACTTTTCTAACTGCGTGGCTTTCCAAGCTAATGAAGCTTTCATTTATACAAGCGCTGGTAACGTTGGTGCCGGTGACTACATTCAATGCGATGAAAGCGCGATGGCTATTTGGAACAAAATGTTTGAATATGGAAATTATTCCATAACCGATAACAAAGTCTATTTCCACGATAGAAACATGGTCTTATATTATGACCGTCATGGAAGATAGGAGGGGTAAGTTATGAAAAAGAAAATAATTTTAGTTAGCTTATTAGCGTTACCACTTCTTATTGCGTGTACGCAGTCCATCTATCGTCCAACTCATTCCTACCCAGGAGATCCATTCTCTGAAGCAGAAGGCGGCGGCTCTGAAGGCGAAGGACCAGAAATTCCAGAAGAAGAAAACATGACTGTTAACTTCTATTTAGATTATTCACATAGTGATGAACCTATCTATTCCATGAGATGGTACATGTTAGTGCCTCTTAAAGAATGTCCAGCGGAGGCTATATTAGATGATTCTAAAGCCGCGGATCCATTATATGGACATTTCTTAGGATATAGTGAATATTCATCCTCGATTGATGAATCTAAACTATGGAACTTTGAAACAGATTATAAGCAATCAAATGTCTTAAATTTATATGGCATTTGGGTTAGTAAATAGGAGGTAAAAAGATGAAGAGTATTAAAAAATTAGCTTTGTTATTACCAGTCCTATTATTAGCGAGCTGTAATTTCAAATTCACTTATGTCATTGAAGGTCTTGATTTAGGTGGAGGAGGAGATGAAACTAGTGAAAGCGATGGTATCGATGACGCTGGTACATATAACATCAAAGTGTGGGTTGACGATAAAATCGTCGACTTAACGAGAACACAAATTTCTTCCTTCGTCGCAGAAAGTGGTGGCAAATACACAATTAACGCTACTGTTGAACCTCAATCAGAAGGTACTGCGGCATCCAGTATGCTACAAGACGTCCAAAGCGGGGCGGATATTTTCTGTTTCGCTCAAGACCAACTATCCAGATTAAAAGTCGCTGGTGCGGTTGGTAAATTAACAGGCTCCTATGCCTCATTTATTAAAAACAATAATAGTGAAGATTCCGTGAAAGCGGCTTCTTTAGGCGATAACGTCTATGCTTTCCCAGTCACATCTGATAACGGCTACTTCTTATATTACGATAAAAGAGTGGTCACAGATGAAGACGCTAAAGATATGACAGCGATTTTAGCAAAATGTAAATCCACTGGTAAGAAACTCAACTTTGAAGCAAGAAGTAATGGCTTCTATGCCGCTAGTTATTTCTTAGCAAAAGAAAATGCTGAATCAGCGACCTTATGTCATTCTTCTTGGACTTTAGATGAAATGACAGGTAAATTCACTGAATACGATGATGATTTCTCTGGTGAAAATGGTGTCATTGCCGCTAAAGGTATTAAAGAATTAGCGGATACATCAATTGTCGCCACTAACTCATTAGCCTCTAAACTCGGTGATACCGCAGCGGCCGTTATTTCTGGTATTTGGGAATATGATGTCGCGGTTAAAAGATTAGGCGATAATCTTGGCTGCGCTGAACTTCCTTACTTTAAAGTGGATGGTAAGTCCTATCACTTAGGTTCTTACGATGGCTATAAATTAATTGGTGTTAAACCACAAGTCGACGCTAAAAAGGCTAGTGTGTGCCGTAAATTAGCCCAATATTTAACTGGTGAAGACTGCCAAACCCAAAGATTTAAACAAGTCTCTTGGGGTCCAACAAATAATAAATCATCACAAAAAGATGATGTTTTAGCTCATCCTGGTTTAGCCGCTTTAGCAAAACAACATATTTACGCTACGCAACAAGGTCAATGTCCAGGCGCTTGGTTCGTCGCTTTAAGCACAACCGCTAAAGCTATTACAAAAGATTCTAGTGATGCACAAATCAGAACTATTCTTAATAACTATAAGAATGGCTTACCTGATTTGCTTAGTGAAGATTAGGAGGTGAGATGATGAAGCAATATACAGATTTAGAACTATTGAAGCTTTCTAAGCCTAAAAGAGCCGGCTATAAAATAAAGCTTTTCTTTGCCTCTATTCCTGGCAAATTCAAAGGTTTATTCATTAAAATCGGTCGTTTCTTCAAGAACCTCGGCTTAGGTATCTTCAACTGGTTTAAAGGGCTCGGATTAACATTCGTGCATGGTGATTGGAAAACAAAAGTTTCCTATTTCATCATGGGCTTTGGTAATATCGCCCGTAAACAAGTATTTAGAGGTCTTTTATTCCTCGCTTTTGAAGTCATATTCATTCTTTATATGATCTTCTATGGTGGTTATTACCTATCTAAACTTCCTTCTTTAGGTTGGTACACCGAGGCTTCACAAACACTAGATGATGGTACTGTCATATACGGCGTTAACTCATTTAATATCTTACTTTATGGTGTGTTAACTATCTTCTTCATTGCCGCATTTATATACACGTGGAACCTTAATATTAAACAAAATAGAATTAATGAAGAAATTATTAAGAACCAAAAGAAACTCGCCACAGCGAAAGATGACTTACGTTCCTTAGTGGATGAAAACTTTAATAAGACATTACTCGCTTTACCAGTTATTGGTATCTTAATCTTTACGGTTTTACCAATCTTCTTCATGGTGTTAGTTGCTTTCACTAACTACGATGCTAATCATAATCCTCCGTTAAACTTATTTGGCTGGGTTGGTTTAGATAACTTTGGTCAATTATTCACTTGGACCAATAGTGGTGGCGCTTCTTTCTCCATGACATTTGGTCAAATCTTACTTTGGACTTTAATTTGGGCCTTCTTTGCGACATTCACTAACTACTTCTTAGGTATGGGTGTTGCAATGCTCATCAATAAAAAAGGCATCAAATTAAAGAAGCTATGGAGAACAATTCTCGTCTTCTCTATCGCTATTCCTCAATTTATTTCCATTCTTTTCGTCTCAAATATGTTTGCTACGGATGGTATTATCAATGGTATTTTCGGTACACATATTGATTTCTGGGGCAATGAATGGTTAGCAAGAATTACCGTTATTGTTATTAACATTTGGATTGGGGTTCCTTATTTAATGCTCGTTGTCACTGGTATTTTGATGAATATTCCAGCGGACTTATATGAATCCGCGAATATCGATGGTGCGAGTGCCTTCCAACAATATACGAAGATCACCTTACCATATATGTTATTTATTACCGGTCCATACTTATTGACAAGTTTCACTGGTAATATGAATAACTTTAACGTCATTTACCTTCTTACCGGTGGTGGGCCAAAAGTCCAAGAATACTATGGTAATGCTGGTAAAACAGACTTATTAATCACTTGGTTATTTAGCTTAGCGGTCAATGATAGTAACTATAAGTTCGCCGCGGTTATCGGTATTATGGTCTTTATTGTTGTCGCGGGCTTAAGCTTAATCGTTTATAACTTAATTCCAAGTACAAGGAATGAGGAGGGTTTCCAATAATATGGCAAGTATGAGAATGTCCACAAAGAAACGCGTTGGAAATATTGTCTCCTACATTACGTTAGCGATTATTTCTATCGTTTGGATAATGCCTTTTATCTTCTTAGTCTTAAAATCATTTGACGTTGAAAATACAGGTGTTACCTCTAATGTCATTCCAAAAGCGTTTGGCTTTGACAATTATATTTTCTTATTTAGTAGTGAATCTAACTTCCTACAATGGTATTTCAATACCTTCATCATCGCTCTTGTGGTGTGCGTTGTTCAAACCGCGATGCAATTTGCGATGAGCTTCGTCCTTTCAAGATTTAGATTTAAACTTAGAAAACCAATGATGAACTTCATGCTTGTATTAGGCATGTTCCCTGGTTTTCTAACAATGATCGTCTTATATCAAATCTTAAAAGGCATCGGATTAACTGGCGATAATGCTGTTCCAGGTTTAATCCTCGTCTATGTCGCTAGTAGTGGTATGGGCTATTACGTCATTAAGGGCTTCCTTGATACGATGCCTAAATCACTCGATGAAGCAGCCCTAGTGGATGGCGCTACACGCGCTCAAATCTTCTTCAGGGTTATCATTCCACTATGTAAACCAATTCTTATTTACACAGTATTAACATCATTTATGGGGCCATGGGGTGACTTCGTGTTTGCCTATACGGTCTCCTTAGGTAGCCAATCAGGCATGAACGTTGCCGCTGGGTTACAGTCATGGGCAAGCGCCACAATGTCAAGTGCGCACTTCACTCATTTCTGTGCTGGTGGTGTAATAGTCGCGATACCAGTAATGGTCTTATTCCTCTTCTTACAAAAATACTACGTTGAGGGTGTTACTGGTGGTGCAGTTAAAGGTTAGGAGCGTTATTATGGCAGAAGTAATTATTAAAAATGTCAAAAAGATTTATTCCGGTAATGTGACCGCAGTCCATGATTTTAATCTTCATATTAAAGATAAAGAATTCATCGTTTTCGTCGGTCCTTCTGGATGTGGTAAAAGTACCACTTTAAGAATGGTCGCTGGCTTAGAAGAAATTTCTGAAGGTACAGTGAGTATTGATGGAGTTATTGTTAACGATTTACAACCAAAAGATCGTCAAATCTCCATGGTCTTCCAAAACTACGCTTTATATCCACACTTAACCGTTTATGAAAATATGGCGTTCCCACTTCGTCTTGATAAGAAAATTAGAAAAGTTCCTTTAGACGAAGAAGAAAAAGCTAAATTAGAAGCCGAGCTTGCTAAGTTAGAAAAAGACGCTGGCAAGAACCAAGCTAAGATTGATAAAATCAAAGATCAAATCGAAAACGGTAAAGAACAAAAAGGTTACACTAATGATCAAATCTATCAAAGAGTAACCGATGCCGCGAAAGTATTAGGTATCACACAGTTCTTAACAAGAAAACCAAAAGCCATGTCTGGTGGTCAAAGACAACGTGTCGCGATTGGTAGAGCGATGGTTAAAGATTGTAAAGTCTTCTTAATGGACGAACCATTATCTAACTTAGACGCTAAACTCCGTAACCAAATGAGAGCGGAAATCATTCTTTTAAGACAAAGAATTAATACGACCTTCATTTATGTTACCCATGACCAAACAGAAGCGATGACTTTAGGCGATAGAATCGTCTGTATGAAGGATGGCTTCATTATGCAAGTTGGTACACCAACTGAATTATTCGATATGCCAGCAAATTTATTCGTTGCCCAATTCGTTGGTGCCCCAATGATGAATACAGTCAAGTGTGACTTAATTAAAGAAGGCGATAAATATTTCGTTAATCCTTATGGATTTAAGCTTCCAGTAGATGGACCAAAAGCCCAAGCCTTAAAAGAAAAGAATATCGAAAGTCAACCAATCATCTTAGGTATTAGACCAGAACATATTCAATTAGCAAAAGGCGAAGCATCAATTCCAGTTACTATTCAAGTTAATGAAATGATGGGTAGCGAATATCACCTCCACGTCACAACTGATCAAGGCGACCGTTTAATCGTGAGAATCCCAACATTATCACTAAGTGATGCCGAAAGAGAAAGCATGGTCTTTGGCCAAAAGATTAATGTCGCTTTCTCACCAAAAGCGATGCACTTCTTTGATGCCCAAAGTGAAAAGAACTTACTCGTTGATATCACTAACGCGGACGCTTATGAATTAGACGCTGATATCGTCCATCAAGAAAAACAAGAAGAGCTTCCAAAAGCGGATAAAGAATAAAGGAGGAAATATGGCATTAGCAAAAAAACATAAAAGATTATTAGCCTATGCCGGTATCTTAGGAGGATGCGCTATTTTAGCCCTCACCTTCTTTAGCATTTCCCAATTTGAAAAGGCTAAATATCAAGCTTCTATTTCCACCCAATTAGTGGCTAAAACTCGTTATGATAAAATTCTCGATGCCGATAAAAATGCATTAACTGATGAAACAAGTAAATATCATGATGCAGCGGTTTATTGGGACGAAGTTTATCAATACTTTATTAACGAAACAAACGCTAATTCGGCGAAATATAAAGGTACCGCTATTCCAGCATATGTCTTATCTATGGCCACTTTAGTGTCGTTTGGCTTAATCTTAAAACACGCTGAAACCGCTAAAGAAAAGGAAGACGAAGAAGAAGTGCTTAGACAACAGCACTAATACTTAGGTTATTAAGAGTCACATATCGTGCTCTAAACAAATATTTATTCATAATAAGGAAAGGAAAAATACATTATGAACACAAAATCAAAAGTTTTGATCGGATTAATGGCTATCTGTTTACTCGGTGGTGTTGGTAGCACACTTGCTTTAACAAGAAGTGGTGCTGGTGCAACTGGTCAACCAGGTGCTTTTGATCAAGCTATCAATCTTTATTGGGAAGAAGGCGAAGAATCTTCTATCACTATTCCTAACGTTGAGAATTTAACCGCTGGTTCCACACAATATCGTGGTTTAGAGGCCAGTCCAATTGCATCTAAAACAGTCAAAGGTAAAGTAAGATTAACATTCACACTTGCTGTTAGTGAAGGTAATCACCACATTAAAGGTTTAACAGTCAGTGTTTATAAAATCGATAGTAGATTTAATGCTGAAACTGTTTTAACTCAAATCCAAGGTAAAGTAGCTTCTCCAGTTCTTAATGAAGAAAATTTAACAGGCATTGCAGAGTTTGACGTTGAACCATTGGAAACATTCCATTATGAACACGCTTTCTATGCTATTGGTGTAAATTGGACTGGTGCTATTGATACAGATCATCCAACTTATACACTCGATGCTTCTGTAACTATTACCCAATCATTTGTTGCTGAATAAGGAGGAGTAATACATGAAAAAGAAATTAATTGGTATTGCAGTTGCCTCCTTTGGCATGATTTTAAGTGTTGGTAGTGCAATTGCTTTATACGTCCAAGCCGCAGACCCAGCCAGCTTTGGTATTGGTCAAGGTACATACGAAGGTTCGGAAGGCGCAATCACTTATAAAATCAATGGTAATACAAGTGGTACAGTTGCTCCTCAATATTTAAAAGGAGATGGTACAAATGGTGGTACTGGTTTAGGTGGTGAATACACACAAGTTAAATATGAATTTGCCCTTAGTGCTACTTATTCCAGTTCTTTAATTGCACAAAACTTTGTTGTTGGTAATATTTCAGTTGGTATTGAAGATATTCCTGCTAAATATCAAGGAAAGTTATCTATTTGGGCTGGTATCGAAGGCTATGCTGATGCTTCCTTAGGAGAACATTATTACGCCAGTTCTTTAATGCCTGGTGGTACTGATTTTGCCATCAATGATGAAGAAGGACATGCTTCCTTTAGTGCTTCTGGTGATATCGCCGTTTCCGCTAGTGGAACGCAAAAACTTTGCGTCTACTTAAAATATAATCTTGGAGATATTAAGTTGACCGAACAAGATGAAGCTTCTTTAGGTTATTCCTTAGAAGTTAGCTGGAGTGGACCAAAGTCCTTCACATATGCTTATGTCAAAGGCGATTCCATTATGTGGGCCGCTGACGATAAATACGCAATGAATCCAAACATCAATAAACCATACGCTGAAGGTTGGGAATGGGTTTATAACAATCTTCCTGGTTCATTTGGTCCAGGCGCAAAATGTCAACTCGGTGATGATTGGAGTGCTGATCCAAACGCTACTTTAGACGCCGAAAAGACATATGATGTCTATTGGACTGGCTCTAATGAAGCTGCTGCTAATTTCCAAGAACAAGCATAATAAAATATTTAATTCCTCGTCCCCTTTTTGGGGGCGGGGAATGAATAGTTACTAAATAAAAGGGATTATATGAAAAAAGAAATCAAAATAGGATTGATGTTACTATCTATTTTTGGTGCTGTTAGTATGACCGCACATTCCTTTTCTTTGGTTACTGTAGGTGCTAACGATGCCTCATTTGGTATTTCTCAAATTAGTAAAGCTTATTACTTAAAAGGCAACTTTAATGACTGGGAAACATCAAATGATTATGTTTTAGAAGATGTTACTTCCTCAATGGGTGAAGAAGAAGGCAAGATTAGTGAATTTAGTATAACTAAATCATTAGCAAAAGATGATGAATTAAAACTTTGGGATAATACCGATCATTGGTACAACCAAGGTGTTGATAATTGTTCCTACGCCGATAAATGGTCGAGAAGTATAGCGGATGAAGCTAACTATGTCGTTCCAATGACGGCGACATATACCTTCTATCTTAAGTTCTATCAAAGTGGGGCTAAACAAATCTATGTGACTGCTCCGGATTTAACAACTCTTTACTTTAAACCAAACACTAATTGGTTAACTGATGGTGCAAGATTCGCTGCTTATTTCTTCAATGATGAAACTAATATCTGGTATGACTTAGTGGCCGATGGTGACTTTTATAAGATTGATATACCAACAGGATATAACAAGGTTATCTTCTGTAGAATGAATCCTGATACAGTTGAAAATAACTGGGATAACAAATGGAATCAAACCGCTAATTTAGATTTCAGTGCCTCGAGTTATTTAAACGAATATGTCTTACCAGATGGAGCGTGGGATGATGCCACTAATGAAAATTGGAGGGCTAGATAATATGAAAGAAAAGAAAAAGTTAAAACCAATTCATATTATTATTGATGTCCTTTTCTTTGGCGTTATTGGTTTTATGGTCATGTGTTTCACATGGAATTTTATTGATATTAGATCTGGTTATAAATATCCATTATTTGGTCAAAGAGCAACAGTAATTGTTTCTCCTTCAATGGCGAGCGTTAATGATGCTAATAAAGACTACATCACTGAAGACATGAAACAAATTCAAAAGTATGATGTGATAACCACTAAAGATTATAAGAGTTTTGATGAAGTTCAAATCTATGACATCGCCACTTATTACACTGGTAAAGAATTAATTTGTCACCGCGTTATTAAAAAATATGAATCTGATGGTAAACAATACATCATCTTTAGAGGGGACGCTAATAACGTTGATGACACTCCTATTTCATTTGAATTATTAAGAGGCAAAGTTACTAAGATTACTCCAAAAGTGGGACACGTAGTAGCCTTTTTCCAATCCCCATATCTATTTATTGCCTTATTTGGCACATTATTCTTTGTCTTTTTAGGTATGTTCATCATCACTTATAAAAAAGATAAAAAAGAGCCAGTTAAAGAAGAAAATGTTCCAAATGAAGTAAACGACAAGAAAGATGAAGAAAAACCTCTTGAAGAGGCTAAAAACGAAGAAATAAATAATGAGGAACAAACTCCTCAAGATAATAAAGAGTAAAGGAAGGTGTTTAATATGAATAAACGATTGATTTCCTTATTGATCTTGCCTCTATTAATGACGAGCTGCGTCACTAATAACGGTAAAGATAAACCATCATCTAGTGGTGGCGATGTAAGTGGTGATCCACAAATTCCTTCTGATAGTAGCGGAGGAGATAACACTAGTGTTGAACCAATTAACGATGGGGATGAATACGATGCTTGGGTTAACTCATGGAGTAAACCAGGTCACTTATATTTCCATTACAATAGAGGTGATAAAGGCGGATACGATAACTACTGCCTTTGGTTATGGCAACACTCCCCTCAAGACCTAGAAGGTTCTTTATGGGGGTTCTCCGCTAATCCAAAAGTTAGTGAGAAATTAACTCTTTCTCCAATGAGCAATCACTGGATGACAGGTAGCGAAGTTGGCAAAGAAGGTACATCAATGTATATTGATAGTTACGGCGCAATTGTTGATGTTGATTTATATAATGCTAATCTCGTTGGTGGCAAAACCGGTACATCTACGACTTTTGAAGGGATGGAAGAAGTCGGTTTCTTGCTTCCTCAACAAAACTCAATGAACGGTCTTACTAACTGGGTTAGTGATGGTGGTAGAGAAACTTATATCGATGATATCGCAGAAGAAAGTCACTGGCGAAATGTTGAAGGTGGTAAAGCCATCCACATCTTTGTTTCGACTGGTGCTTTATATGATTACTCATATTTTGCTGGTAGTGGTACCGCTCAAGCAGTCACTAATCCAATTGATGAAGATACAACTGGTAATTACCGCAGTGATGTTGATGCTAAATATTCTAATGCTTTAGGCGTTAGTTCAACTTCTGATTCATTTAAAGAATTAGGGGCGGGTTATCAAATCTTTGTCGCTTCGTTTAGAGATAGTAATGGAGATGGTATAGGCGATATTAGAGGTATCATTAATTCTTTAGATTATTTAACTGATTTAGGCGTCGAAGTCTTATGGCTCACACCAATTCAAAAATCAGATTCATATCATGGTTATGATATTTCCGATTATTACACTGTTGATAAGAGATTTGGCTCAATCGATGATTACCGTGAACTTCTTTATAAAGCTCACCAAAAAGGTATGAAAGTTTTAATGGACTTAGTCCTTAACCATACTTCTAAAGGTAATGTTTGGTTCACTAATTCCCAGTGGGGCAGAGTAGATGCTTCCGCGAATATCAACTGGCGTGATATCTATAACTGGAAATACGAAACCGATATCATTGAAAAATATAATCCAACCACTAATAGTTACGATAAGATAACCGTTAAACAAGATGCGGAAAGTAGCAATCCATCTTGGTATAGAGATGGGGAATCTCGTTATTACTATTATGGTAAATTCGGTTCAGGCATGCCTGAAATTAACTATCTTAATGCTTCCACAAGAAAACTAGTCATCGATATGGCTAAATATTGGATGAGCTTTGGTTTAGATGGCTTCAGATTAGACGCTGTTAAGCACATCTTTATGAGAGATGAATGCTATCAAAATGGTGATATCATCGTGCAAGACGTGGGAAGCAAAGAATCTTACGATGATGAAAAAGGTCAATATATCACAAAAGGCTTTGACTATTCTTCTAACTTAACTAAGAACATCATGTGGTGGAAAGAATTCGCCCATGGTGTGAAAGCTGATTATCCAAACTGCTTCTTAGTGGGTGAAAACTTTGATGGTTGGGGTACAAGAACAGCTTCTTATTATCAAGCTTTAGATTCACAGTTCAGTTTCTCTACTTATTATCATATTCCAGCTTTCTTATATACAGATGGTGGTACTCCTGCTCACTTTGCCACTAAACAAGCTGGTGAAACATTCGATATGTTCTCCACAAGCGACAACATCTTAGTCGATGATGGTAAGAATCCATATAGCATTCCTGGTGGATCTAGACCTGACTTCATCGATGGTGCATTCACTTCTAACCATGACGTTATGAGAGCGATTAACCAAGTCAATGGCAGTGGCACTTTAGCGGGTACAACCGCTTTAAATAAGGTCACTGGTCAAGGCGATCAAGTTAATAAAGCAAAGATTCACGCGGCAGTAACATTATTAAATCCAGGTTTATCTTGGATCTATTATGGTGATGAACTCGGTATGTCTTCTAATACTGATAAACACGTCAGTATGTATGGTAGTGAAAACTGTGAAGATATTTGGTATCGTCAACCATTCTTATGGCAAGATAACAGTGTACGAGCAGACTATAAGTCTGGTGCCTATAAATTCGAATTAGATGATTATAATAAGACTCTTGCTAATGCAGAAGCTCAAAAAGCCGACTCTAATTCAATGTATAACTGGTATAAAGATTTAATTGCTATTAAGAAAATGTATCCAAAAGCCGCTAAATTATCATTTGATAATTCTAGTGGTGGTTCAGTCTTAGTTCTCAATGTTTGGGGCGAAGGCTCAACTAGCTTAAAGATTTATATTAACGTTGGTATTGGTACTGGTGATTATTTAATGAATCCTGGTAGTGGCTATACTAATGTCAAAACAATGGGTGGCGCCCCAAATAATGCGGGTGGTAATATCGGTGGCACCAAATGGTCCATCTCGGTATTTAAGAAATAGGAGGTAGCGTTTATGAAAAAGAAAATTTTATTCCTTTTAATTCCTCTTATCCTTAGTGGTATTAGTGGCTGCGTAAAATATAATGGGGAACCTCGACAAGATAAAAAGAGTTCATCTTCTCCTGATAGTTCAGAAATAACTCCTTCTAGTGGGGATGTTACTCCTTCTAGTGATGTCACTTCTTCTTCAAGTCAAAATCCTTCTAGTAGTGATATTACTCCTGAACCAGGTAATGATGAATTACCAAAAGGCACTGAAGTTAAAGTCTATTTAGTCTTTGGCGAATATGGCTTATATCAAGGTAATCCAGTTAATTCGAATATTGAAAGTTTGTTCCTAGAACACGCTATTGAATTAGATGCTAAAGTTGGTGATTTATTACCAAATGACCAAGTCACCTCTACCGTTCCTGGTTCGCATTTTGTTTCTTGGATTAGCTACAATAATGACGGCAAATTAACCGAATACTTAAAAGTACCAGGTTATGAAAATATGATTCTTTATGCTTCGTTTAGTGGCGGTCAAGGTGGCGGTCAAGGTGGTAGCTCTGGTGGGGGTGGCGAAGTCGTTCCCGTTATCCCAGGTGAATATAAAGAATCCACAGTGGGCACTTTACCAACATTTGGTTACGGCTTCAAATTTAGTGATGGTAGCTATATGGATGCGGTCCGCACTAACGACGATAATGGTTTTAGTCAATATTTAATTAATCACCGCATCTTTAAGAAAGATCAAGTCTTCCAGCTCTATGATTTTGAAAATAATGCGGGTTGGACCGTTGATATTGACCCATATTCATTCGGTGGTAATTCGAGTGAATCCACAAATTGGAAAACATATATCTCCCATAACTATAGCGATCATACATATAAAGTCCTCAAAGACTTCAATGCTGAATCAATCTATATCAAACTTAAATATGGGGAAGATCAAATCTATTTCCAATTAGGTGAATAACTTAAGAGCTCTTCGTAATGAAGGGCTTTTGTTTTGTTGACTTTATAAAGTTCTTAAAAGATAATATTTCCCATGGATTGGTTTATTAAAAACTTCTTTCGTCTTGAAGGTGCTGATAGTGCGGATTGCTACTTTAAACCAGAACATATTATTGTTTCTACAATAATTACTCTTTTGTTCATCTTTTTAGCAATCTACTTCGGTCTTAAATATAAAGATAAAGATTTAAAGAGCAAATTGAAGCCAATTAAAATAGCGGCTATCATCCATTTATCCGCGCAGTTTTTATGGTTAATTATTACTCTAATAAGAACTAAACACGATAATACATATTGGCTTGAAATCTTTAGAGTGGTCCTACCGCTTTTTATGTGTGATATTCAATTAATCGCCATTCCCATTGCGGCTTGGGGCAAAGGTAAATTACAGCAAGTATCGTTTGATTTATGCGTTGTTTTAGGTATCTTAACCGCTTTCATGGGTGCTTGGTTTAATGCTGGAACATTTGGTAATAACCAGATATGGTGTTTCTTTTCTATCCATAACTATATCAATCACTGCGTTCCTGGATTTGTCTCTATTTATCTCGTCTTAGTGAAACTTTATAGCATGCGCTTTAAAGATATTTGGTTAACTATTGTCGTTTTATGTGTCTTTGCCGCTTTAGCGTTAATATTCGACTATGCGTTTGACTATAATTACATGTTCTTTAAGAGCTCATCAGGCACGCCTTTTGCCATCTTTGAAGGTTGGGCAAACGGCAACATGTTCCTCTATGATTTATTTGTCTTACTATCTATGATAGTATTCATTGCAATCTATTACGGAATATTTGAACTAGTGTTGTTCTTAAATAGTAAAAAGAAAGCAAAAAACGAAGCCACTGAGTAGTGACTTCTTTTTTATCGCACACAAATAATTGCCCTTTATTTCTAGCAAAATTAACGTTTATATTTCGTCTTATTAATGAGAAACTTAAAGAAAGGATATCTCGTATGAAAAAGATTTTCAGTTTAACAATTTTGCTTGCTTTAGCTACCTCTTTAGGAGCGTGTGGTAACTCCAACGTTCCAAGTAGTTCATTAGAACCAGCTAGCACGGCTTCAAGCATTAATAGTGAGGATGAACCATCTTCCAAAATAGAAGAATCTTCAGAAGAACAGATCTCATCAGACCCTTCAACTTCATCCGCTGATCCTCGTATTAGAGAAAACGAACTATATACTGAGAATGGCTTATCCGTTAAATTTAATGCGACAGGTGCTAGTATTAGCTCAATTTCTTGGAACGGAAAACAAGTTGCAAAAGATGGTTTCGTCGTTGGTAGATGCGCTAATCGTATTGCTGGTGCTTCATTCAAAATTGATGGTACAACTTATAACGTCAGCAAAAATGATGGCCAAAATTCATTACACGGTGGCGCTGGAAGTGGTGGTAACTCCTGGAGAGGACCATTTGCGACAAAAGCGTGGACCAAGGTTAGTCAATCATTCAATACCATCGTCTATTCAATTCATTCTTCGGATGGAGAGAATGGCTATCCAGGTAACATGGATATGACAGTCACATACACCCTTTCTCCAGAAGGTGCCTTATCCATTGAATATGATGCTTCAACAGATAAAGCAACACTCTGTAATCCAACCAATCACCTCTTCATCGACGTCAATGGGAATAGATCTTATGATGACGTTGATTTGATGATTAACGCGGATAATTACACCCCATTAAAAAATCAAATTCCAACTGGTGAAATTAAGTCTGTTGAAGGTACACAATTTGACTATCGTACCAAGAAAGCCTTTGATAAATCAAAGAATTACGATGATAACTATGTTTTAAACGGTGAAGGATTCCGTCAAGTTGCCTCGTTAACAGGTCATAAATCTTACTTACACATTAATGTCTATACCGATAGACCAGGTCTCCAACTTTATAAGGATGGAAGTGGTAATATTTGCCTGGAAACTCAAATGATGCCTGACGCCATTAATCAAGCTAACTTTGAAGATCCAATCCTTAGACCAAACGAGAAGTTCTATAGCAAGACAGTTTACGAATTCCTCGCTATCGATTAATTCAAAAATCTCACATTCTAATAAATTATTAGACAACAACAAATTAACTAGTCTATAATACTAACACGCACCACTTAAAATGATGTTAGCTAGTCAAAAAGGACTAGTTTTTTTGTTAATAAATACTAGTGTTAATAACGCTTTAGTATTTATTATTTTCTAAACTGTATATATAATATAAGCACTATGGGAAAAACTATTAGATTTATTAAATTATTCGCTTTAATCATCATGCTTGTCGAAGTAGTGTTTGGTGTGATTTTATCCATTCTCTATTTCGCTAACCTTTTCAATTTCAGAAGTGTCGCTAATCCATACGTTTTAGTGGCTATTGTCATCGCTATTATCGTCGTGGACTGTTTATTCATTTGGATTACCATCACTCGTTTAACTTCCTTACGTCAAAAAACAGATTTAAGAGCGGCAGAAGTTATTGGTAGTGATATTCAAGAAGCTTATAACTTTGCGATGATTGGTTTAGCTATCACTAATGATGAAAACATTGTTCTTTGGACAAACGATTTATTTAAAGAACGTCATATCGAAATCATGGATAAGAACATTATCGAATGGAAACCTGAACTTGCCGCTTTAAGAGATACAAGTAGCAGTGAAGGCACATGCAAAGTTAATTTCGGTGATCGTTTCTATTCCGTTAAATTAATCCCAGAAGCGGGCTTATGGATTTTTAAAGATATCGATGATTATGAAGATGCCTTTAACTATTCCACCCAACAAGCTCCAGTCATTGGTATTTTAGCCATTGATAACTATGATGATGTTGTCCGTGGTGATGATGACTTCAATGACGTTGTCACTAAAGTTAAAAACGATATCTTTAACTATGCGAAAGAATATGGCATTCTTCTTAGAAGAATTAAAGACGATAGCTACTCCATGTTATGTAACTACGCCTCATTTGAAAGAATGCTCAATGATAAATTCTCCATTATTGATAAAGTACGTGGTGAATCTTCTCGTGGAGAAATCCCATTAACCTTATCCATGGGTATCGCTCATGACTTCCCAGATGTCAACAAATTAAATGACCTCGCTAACGATGCTTTAGATATCGCTATGTCTCGTGGTGGTGACCAAGTTGTCGTTTCTGCTTATGGTCAAGAAATGAAGTTCTATGGCGGTAAATCTGAAGCTCAAGAAAAACGTAACAGAGTTAAGACTCGTGTTTTAGCTGACTCCCTTATCTCCTTAATTAACGCTTCTCAAAAAGTCTTAATTATGGGCCACGCTAATATGGATATGGATGCTCTTGGTGCCTGTTTAGGTATGAAAGCCATCTGTAATCGTTTGAATAAACACTCTCGTATCGTCGTTGACTTAAAGAATACCGAAGCGAAAACAAGAGCCGCTTTAACATCAACATTTGGTAAAGACGAATTAGATAAATTAGTCGTTAACTCTAAAGACGCAGAAACGATCATCGACGGTAATACATTATTAGTGGTCGTGGACGTCCATACTCCAGGCATGGTTATGGCACCAAAACTAGTGGACAAGGCTTCTAAGATTGTCGTTATCGACCACCATAGAAGAGCGGAAGAATATATTGAATCTCCAGTCTTTAACCATATCGACCCAGCAGCGTCCAGTGCTTGCGAATTAATCTCTGAATTCATTAGATTCTCCTCTATCAATCCTAAGATTGAATTACCAAGTACATACGCTACAATTATGTTATCTGGTATCTTCTTAGATTCTGGTTTCTTTAGAAGTAGATCTACTGGTATTAGAACATTTGAAGCCGCGACTATTCTTAAAGAATACGGCGCTGATAACTCCTTAGCCGATGACTTCTTAAAAGACGATTATGAAGAACATAAAGAAGTGACCGAAATCACAACCAATTTAGAAACCCCATTCTATGGTGTGGTTATTGCTACCGCTAGACAAGATAGATTATATGACTACGCCACAATCGCTAAAGCGGCTAATACATGTCTCACCTATAAAGGTGTCCATGCTGCCTTCGTTATTGGTAAAGTCTCTAATAAAGAAGTCAGAGTGTCCGCTCGTAGTGATGGTACAGTTAATGTCTCATTACTTAGCGAAAAACTCGGTGGTGGTGGTCATTTCACCTCTGCTGCTGCGATGTTTAATACAACTGATTTAAAAACAGTCAAAGAAAAGATTCTCGTTGTCTTAGAAACTTCCTTAGCGGAAGCTACCAACTCCGCTTTACCAAAAGCCACTAGCGAGGAGGAAGAATAATATGAAAGTAATTTTATTAGCCGACGTTAAAAAAGTCGGCAAGAAAGACCAAACTGTCGAAGTTAGCGATGGTTACGCTAATAACTTTCTCTTCCCACGCCATTTAGCGGTACCACTCTCTAAAAAGAGTGCGGAAGTCTTGGAAACCCAACAAGAAGAAAGAAAAGAACAAGCCGCCAAAATGAAAGCGGACGCTGAAGCTCTCGCTAAAAAACTCGAAGGCATTACTCTCACCTTTAAAGTCAAAACAGGTAGGGAAGGTAAACTCTTCGGTGCTGTCTCTTTAAAACAAGTCGCGGAAGAATTAGCAAAGCTCGGTATCGAAATTGATAAAAGAAAATTCGTGGATAAAGGACCATTAGATGAACTTGGTTTCCATCACATTGGTGTCGAACTATATAAAGGTGTCATCGGTAAAGTCCATGTCGAAATAAAAGGAGAGGAGAAGTAATATGGCTACAAGAAAAGCTAATCGTGAATTACCATATAACGAGCAAGCTGAACAAGCTGTTTTAGGCTCCGCTCTGCAATCTAGAGAATGCATGTTTAACGTTCTTTCCACTTTAGAGGAAGATGATTTCTATTTAGGCAAACATCAATTAATCTATCGTGCCATTAAGAACTTATTTGATAAAGACTTTGCAGTTGATGTCTTAACTGTCACTGAAGAATTAATGAACATGAAAGAACTCGAAACCATTGGTGGTGTTGAGTACTTACAAGAATGTTCAGATGCCATGGTGGCCTTATCCGCTGTTGATTTTTATATCAACATCGTTAATGACCAAGCTGTTTTAAGAAGATTAATTCAATCTTGTAGAGATATCGATCATCGTTTCTTAACTGATGAAATCAATAATGTTAATGACTTTATCTTAGATAGTGAAGCACTCCTTAAAGATGCTTGTGAAAGAAGAAGAATTTCTGATTTCCATAACATCTCTTCTGTCGCTGAAAAAGTTAAGATGTCCATTGAAACACCAAAAGAAGTTAAAACCGATGGTGTTAATGGTTTAACAACTGGTTTTGATTCCATCAATAAGATTACCCAAGGTTTCCATGCTGGTGACATGATCATCGTTGCCGCTAGACCATCTGTTGGTAAAACCGCTTTAGCCCTTAACTTTGCCTATAGAGCGGCTAACCGTACTAACAAACCTGTCGCTATCTTCTCTCTTGAAATGCCTGCGGAACAATTAGTCACCCGTTTAATTGGTACTGAATCTTCCGTTTCCTTAAGCAAAATTACCACAGGTAACTTAGTGGGTGTTGATAGAGCGAAAGTGTCTACCGCTATTTCTAGAATTGGTAGCCTTCCACTTTATATCGATGATTCTCCTAACGGCAAACTCATGGATATCATCGCTAAAAGCAGAAAACTTCAAGCCAATCACCCAGATCTTGGCTTAATCATTATCGACTATTTAGGCTTAGTTTCTTCTGGTAACACTAAGAGTAGTGATTCCCGTCAAGAAGAAGTCCGCAAAGCTTCCTTAGCCTTAAAGGCTTTAGCCCGTGAACTTAAAGTTCCTGTTATCGTTGTTTCACAATTATCTCGTTCTGTTGAACAACGTGGTGAAAATAAACGCCCAATCCTCTCTGACTTAAGAGACTCTGGTTCTATTGAACAAGACGCTGACGTCGTCATGCTACTATATCGTGAAGACTACTATAAGGATAGTAAGAATCCAAATAATAGCGCTGGCGATAAGAAGATGAAGAATCTCTCTGGTAGTGAACGTTTTGAAATGGTCAAAGAACAAAAAGAAAAGATTACCGGTGAATCAATGGTTGGTGATGTCTCTTTCGTTGAAGTGAACATCGCTAAAAATAGAAACGGCCAAACTGGTAAATCATATTTATTCTTCTATAAATCATTCGGTAGATTTGATGAACCAAGTGAAGAATGGCTCAAGCAAATGCGTGAAATCAATCAAGATAGTGCGGACTAATGTATTTTCACATCATTGCCTCAGGTTCTAAAGGAAACGCTACTATTGTAGTGAATAATAAAACAGTTTTACTCATTGATATGGGTATTACTTTAATGCGTTTAGAAGAAGGCCTCGCGGAGATTAATTTAAAGAAAAGTGACATCACAGGGGCTCTTTTTACTCATGACCACGCTGATCACATCTCTGGTATTAAGTTTATTTCCCCTAAAATCATGTACGCTTTGGAAGGTACTTTACCATCTTCTTTAAGTCATGTAGTTTTGCTTAATACACCATTTAAAATAGGGGATTTTGAAATAACCCCTATTGAGACTAGTCATGACGCCACTAATCCATGTGGATTTTTAATTAAAGATAAAGATTCATCTTTATTCTATATGACTGATACCGGTACTTTTTTAGAAGAAAATTTACCCTTAATTAAAGACCCAACATATTTAATCATTGAATCTAATCACGATATCAAAATGTTACTTCACACTAACCGTCCTTTTGAACTTAAAAATAGGATTATGTCTGACCATGGACACTTATGCAATGAAGATAGTGCGATTGCCGCTATTTCTATCGCGGGAGAACACACTAAAGAAATCGTTTTAGCGCACTTATCTGAAGAAGCAAATACTCCAGAAGTAGCGTTGGAAGCCTATCAAAAGATCTTCAAACATTTTGGCGTTTCTTTTGATAAGTATTTGATTAGATGCGCCAAACAAAGAGAATCTTTAACCGGAGGTGACTATCATGAAAATTAAAATCTATGCGATTGGTCATCTTAAAGAAGATTATTTAAAACAAGGTATTAACGAATACATTCAAAGATTAAAACCATATACCCAAGTGGAAATCATTGAAGTAAATGATGAACCTATCCCAAATAATCCTAGTAATGGTGATATCATCACTGCGAAAAACAAAGAAGGTCAAAGAATCCTTAAATTATTAAAAGATAATGAATACCTGATTGGTTTAGATTTAGTAAAGAAACAACCCACTAGTGAAGAATTCGCTAAATATATCGAAGATAAGTTTGTTTTAGGGGGAGCGAATATTTCTTTTGTTATCGGTGGTTCTTATGGCTTAAGTGACGAACTTAAGAATAGATGTAACGATAGAATTGGTTTATCTAACATGACTTTCCTTCATCAAATGACTAGACTAGTATTATTAGAGCAAATCTATCGCGCTTTTAAGATTAATAGAAACGAGGTTTACCACAAATGAGAGAATATGAAGAATGGAAAGAGCTAAAAAGAGAAATAGATCCCAATAATCCTTTCTGTGCTCTATTTTTCTATCCAAGTGGTGAATGCTTTTATTTAGAACCAGTCTTTTATACCCAACTCATGGGATTTAAAGACCATTATCCAGAAAAATATCATTTGATTATCGCTAAGATGGAAGAACTAGTGAAGAAGAATAAAAAAATTGTCTTCACCGGTAACTTTGAACATCCATTAACCGAGGTCGACAATTTTATATTTTTAGAAATTACTGATGTCACTGATCCATTACAAATCTTCGCGGAAGATAAGTCACGTGGTAGTGATTATGGTGATTAATTATTGTTGAATTGGTCTTAATTCTTTCATTGAGGCCCACATCACTCTCATACCGATGGTGATGATGTAGATCAACATTGTTTGACTTGTTAAGAAGAAGCCAACCACAAGTGTGATAAGAGCAGGAGCTAAACACATACGAGCTTGAATCTTTTCTGTGAGCCATGGTGAATAGTAATTGTTTGGATTGTTTTTACCACGGGTTAATAACCACATTAAGAAGCCCATAATAACGTTAAGACCGAAGAAGATACCTAAGTAGATCGCGGAAGTCACCCAAGTGTTCTTAATCTTTAATGTTTCATAAGATTTATTTAAGAATGTCTTGAAGTTTTTATAAACACCTTCGGTGTAGGCTTTACTGATGATGCTTGGCGCAACATCATTACCTTCTTTATCTTTAACGGTTAATAAAGTGGCTAAACATTTATCGTTAGCAGCGATAGTTTTGAAATCACCATTATAAGAATAGGCTGCAACTTTGGTGGAATCGACACCATAGATAGCAACATAGACACCGTTTTTGAAAAGAATCATATAGCTTGGAATATAAGCGTTATCAGCAGATATGACTTTTTCTGTTCCACCCAAACCATAATAAGTAGTGGTGATTAAAGTATTAACAGTAGTCTTTTCTTTGTTGGTTGTGGCGTCGCTTAAATAGACAACAAATTCATATTGTTTTGTCACATCATTCTTATAAGTAGCATATGGTTTAGCACTGCCATAATTAGCAAAGTCAACAGCTGTACCATTTTCAGAAACGCTTAACATGTGTTCTTCATCGATACCAAATTCAATGTTTTGACTTTCTAAATCCATGGCGATACTTGTGACGTATCTTTCTAAACCATAGGAGTAGTTATTTAAGAAAGAAGAACCTTTAGTGGTGGCTTGAGCAACAAACAAAGGAATAATTGGAAGAAGAATGCCAAAGATAAAGAACAAAATGGTGAGCCATAATGGTCCATTCTTTGCCCCTCTAATCGCGGATGCATTATTGACTAATGATCCAAAGCCATCTTTTATTATTTCTTTTGTTCTTGCTTTCATCTTACTTACCTCAGTGCCAAATTATTTTAATAATAATATTACAAAGTGTAAACAAATATCGTTATTCTTTCTAATAAAATCATTATAAAATATTTACGTATGGCATACTTACGTAGATATGGTGGTCCTTATCTTTTAGAGATTTCCAGTGGCAAAATCAGAGAATATGGTGGCCCATGGCTTTATGTCATTGAACGTGGCATGATGAAAAAGTGGGGCGGTGCCTGGGAATGGGATTTTCGTGATGGTAGAACCATTAAAAGATATGGTGGTTCTTGGGAACTCGTCTACGAAAATGGTTATATCAAAAGATGGGGTGGCGCATACTTTGCCCAGTTTGATGGCCGCTACTTTAAGAAGTATGGTGGTGCCTGGGAATACGAGGTCGTTGGCTTTATTACCCATGAAGAATTAATGGGCCTCATCGTTTTGTTATATTTATAAAAGCGTAGTTAAATAATCTTTTTACGTTTTGAAGGCAAAAGACTCTGTCTTTTTTATTTATTTTATCTTTTTTCGTTCTAATAAAAAGTGTATTCAAATAGCAAGATAATCAATTTATATATAAACCTTTTATGTCAATATACAAATCGAAGAGGTACATATATATGAAAGAATTTTTTCCAAATATTCCGGAAATTAAATTCGAAGGTAAGGATAGCAAGAATCCTTTAGCTTTCCATTACTATAATCCGGATCAAATCATTCTCGGCAAACCAATGAAAGAACACTTACCATTTGCGATGGCCTGGTGGCATAACTTAGGCGCAACTGGCGTTGATATGTTCGGTCAAGGCACCGCCGATAAATCCTTTGGTGCAAAACCAGGCACCATGGAACACGCCAAAGCCAAAGTTGATGCTGGTTTTGAATTCATGAAGAAAGTCGGCATCAGATATTTCTGCTTCCACGATGTTGACTTAGTTCCAGAATGCAAAGACATCAAAGAAACAAACAAAGAATTAGATGAAATTTCTGACTACATCTTAGAAAAGATGAAAGGTACAGATATTAAGTGTTTATGGGGCACCGCCAATATGTTTGGTAATCCACGCTTTATGAACGGCGCTGGTTCCACCAATAGTGCGGACGTCTACGCTTTCGCCGCTGCCCAAGTTAAAAAAGCCTTAGATATCACCGTTAAATTAGGTGGTAGAGGTTATGTCTTCTGGGGCGGTAGAGAAGGTTATGAAACCTTATTAAATACCGATGTCTTATTCGAACAAAAGAATATTGCTCGTTTAATGAAGATGGCCGTTAAATATGGTCGTTCTATCGGCTTCAAAGGCGACTTCTATATCGAACCAAAACCAAAAGAACCAATGAAACATCAATACGATTTCGACGCTGCCACAGCGATCGGTTTCTTAAGACAATATGGTTTAGATAAAGATTTCAAGATGAACATCGAAGCTAACCACGCTACCTTAGCGGGTCATACATTCCAACACGATTTAAGAATCTCCGCCATCAATGGTATGTTAGGTTCTATCGATGCTAACCAAGGCGACATGCTCTTAGGTTGGGATACAGACGAATTCCCATTCGATGTCTACAGTGCCACACAATGTATGTATGAAGTCTTAAAAAATGGTGGTCTCACTGGTGGCTTCAACTTCGACTCTAAAAATAGACGTCCATCATACACCATGGAAGATATGTTCTATGCTTATATCTTAGGTATGGATACATTCGCTCTTGGTTTAATCAAAGCCGCGGAAATCATTGAAGATGGCCGTATCGATAAATTCATCGAAAACAAATACTCTTCCTTCCACAACACAGAAATTGGTAAGAAGATCCTTAACGATGATATCGATCTCCAAGGTTTAGCCGCTTACGCTGATAAATTAGGCGCTCCAGAACTTCCAGGCAGTGGTCGTCAAGAAATGCTTGAATCCATTGTCAATGACATCCTCTTTGGTAAATAATTCACATCTATTAACAAACGATTAGGGACTTTAAAATAAGTCCCTTTTTGTTGTTTAAGCATGCGTTATAAAAAAAGGTATTTTTACGACTTTAGCGGGCTAAAGTTATTTTATATTTATATAAAAGACAGATTAAAAAAAGTCTTTATTAATTCGCATAAATGTCATACACGCTAATACGCATAGCACATACGATAAAGGTGAAAGAAAAAACATTTTTGCGCAAAAATTTGTTTCATTTCTTTTGAGTTGCTAGTTTCTTAGAGGTTCTAGTGATTCAAATAATGCAAAACCTCTAAAGAAAGGAATTTCGCAACAGTTATACAAACGTTGCAAAAAAAGTTTAAAGATTTATGAACAAAACAAAAATCTTAACAATCTTGGGCGTATGTTTAGCAATGGGTCTCACAGCTTGTGGTGGTGCCAAATCTTCCGAAGATGCTCCAAAATCTTCCGAAAATCCAGTCTCCCAATCTGAAAATCCATCTTCATCCGAACAAGACAAATCCTCTTCTCAACAACAAACCACATCCGAAGCTCCAGCTCCACAAAAAGATCAAACTGGCCATATCTGGGGTGCTGATGCTGACGTCGCAGGCGATGCCGAAGCCGGAACAGTCGCTTACAAGAGAGCGGTTTGTACAGAAGAAGACAAGGCTGTTAAGTACACAGTCAACCAATCAGTCGTCACTTATGAAAAAGGTGGCAGAAAAGATCGTACACCAGAAGGCTACACCAAACTTAATGCTAATGGTGATATCATGTCCTTCAAATTCAATGTCGACAAATACTTCAAAGGTAAAATGTACCTCTTTGGTTGTATGGATGGTTGGAGCAGCAATAGTAGCAAAAACGCTTTCTCCTATAACGGAAATCCAAACATTGAAGTCAAAGTTAATGATGAAGCTCTTGACATTGCCGCTTTAGCGAATGTTGTTTACACCGATTTCTTAAGCGGTGACGCTTCTGATTATTCTGACGATGGCTATGGCTGCATCGGTGACATCCTCTTAGTTCCAGGCGTTAACTACGTCTCTTACAAGAGACTCGCTTCTATGAACACCTTAGTCAAAGACTTTGTCTTCGTCGGTGAAGAAGTCGATTCCGAATGGGGCGAAGGTCAAGCCGTTGCCGCTGCTGATGGTAGTATTGCTTATGTCAAATACCAAAGCAACGTCGACAACAGAGTTAAAGTTGAATGGAAAGCCTTAGACGGCACAATGGCCGAAGGTTCCTCCAACAAATCCGGTACACCAGATGGTTACTTAAAACTCAACTCCAACACCAACAAGATCTCCTACGCATTCAATTTCGATGCCGATCTCGATGGTCAACTCTATCAACGTGGTGCAATGGATGGTTACCCAGGTAACTCTTCCTGCACATACTTCAGCCAAACCAAAGGTGCCAAATATGGTAACTTCGAAATGAAAGTTAACGATTCTATCGTTTACATTGGCGATAAGAGAAACGTCTCTTATGGCGATATGTTAGGCACATCCTCCGCTGAAGGCGATGCCTCCATCGGTAATAATTATTCCGAAGTCAAAGATTGCTTAATCGGTGAAGCCTTCTTAAAGAATGGTGCTAACACAGCTTCCTTCGAAAGAGTTGATAGCTATAACTTAGCGGTCAGCCACTTCGTCTTCATTGGTAAACCAGCTGCTAAGGCTCACGTCAATCCAGCCGCTGATGCCGCTTTCGCGGGTCAAGATGCTGATTCCCACTGGCAACAAGTCGAAGGTGATGCCTTCAAGTTCAACAGAGGCGAACACCGTTGGGTCGCTGATGCTGATGAAACAGATACAGAATCCACTTGTACAGTTAAAGGTGTCAAACACTATAAGTGTGAAGTCTGTGGCATGAAGAAAACTGAAGAATTAGAACTCAAAGCCCATACATGGGTCTCTGATGAAGATTTAGCAAGCACAGATACAGCTTCCACATGTACAGTTCATGGTATTGCTCACATGAAGTGTTCTGTCTGTGGTGCAAAAGAAGCTCAAGAACTTCCATTAGGTGAACACTCTTGGGGCGATGCTCAAACCGCTATTGGTGATGCTGTTCCACATGAATGTACAGCTTGCCATGCTATGTGCTATGAATTAACAAGAGCCACTCCAGATAAACTCAAAGCTGATGTTACATGGAACGTTACAGGTTTACCAGCTGGCACATATGAAGTCCACCTCTACGCCTGTATCAAGGCCGGTACAAATAGAAGCCAAAACCTCATGAGTGGTGACGTTAGCCGTTATCAATTTAGATTTGATGAAGGAGACTACGTCAACACAGGTAACAAGACATACGAGCAATTCGGATTCGGTGCTGGTGAAAACGCCGCCAGTTGTGCTTGGACAGATGCGCTTTGCAACGTTGTTGCTGGTGATGCCGCTGCTTCCTTCACAATCCACTGGACAGATAAAGGCTATTCCTCCTTCATCGTTTCTGTCCGTTTAGTTAAAATTGCTTAATTGTTAATTAACTGAATAAAGAATCGAGTGGGCTCGTCCCACTCTTTTCTTTTGCTTAAAAAGCATCTATTTTTATGATAATTTTGTGTTTTCATTATTGGATATGTGATTTTTGTTACTTTGATAATGACAAAAACAGCATAAATAAATCTAAAAAAATACACTTTATGTGTATATTCCAAATTATATAAAATTATGGCGATTAAAACGCATATTTGTCATTAAGATTATTGTGCGTTTTTTAAGTTAATATGATATATTGTTTGAAGGAAAAGGAACAAAAACAATGAAACAACTAGATATCGAGCTTATCCGCTACGAGAAACTTAAACATGTCAAATTTTTAGTTAATCGTATCCAACATAGAAACGAACACATCCATAATGAATTTGAATTTTTTATCGTTTTAAGAGGTGAAGGTGTCGCTAAAATTAAAAGCCATACCTATGACATCAAACAAGGCGATATTTATTTAATTAATTCTGGCGAAGTTCATGCCTACGCTCGTAATCCTGTTTCTAATATTATTTTAGATAGATATAAAGATTCCGCTCCATTATTCTTGTTTGTGCAAATCTCAAATCACTGCTTAAGAGAATATTTCCCACAAATTAGAACAACCGTCTTCAATTCTTGTAATTTAAGAGATTACTTAAGCCCTGAAGAAGCGAAAGAAGTCGTGGACCTTTTAGTGGATTCCGCCAAGCTTTACTTCATGGAAGATAATCTTTATCAATTAAAAATATTAGGCAATATCGCTAGAGCGCTCACTCGTTGCTATGAAAGAGTGCCTTATGAAATCATCTCTGAAGCGCAAAAGAATAACTTAAAACAAAAGAACTTAAGAATTGAAAGAATCATTTCTTATATTGATGCGAACTTTGAAACGCAAATTAGACTTCAAGATCTTGCTGAGCAAGAAAACTTATCTCCAACTCACTTCTCTCATTTATTTACATCACTCTTTGGTGTGACATTCCAAGACTACGTCAACATCAAGAGAATGGAACAATGCATTAGATTAATGCCAAATAAGGAAAAAACCTTATTAGAAATCTCTTATGAGTCTGGCTTCTCTGATCCAAAATACATGAATAGAATGTTTATTAAACATTATGGCTACACTCCAAAAGAATATCGTCGTCGAATCGGCGCGGAACAAGTCGAAGTCAAACAAGTCATTCATGAAACTGAAACCATCTATAGTGTCTCTGATTCCATCAAGGCCTTAGAGGATTTCAAGAAGATTGAGCAATAAATTGGATTAAAATAAATAAGCATCTCTGAAGATGCTTTTTTCTTATAGTGCATATTTCTTACTTTTATCACACACATATTCATACACGCCTTTATCGCAACTTAATCATACGTGTTATACACGCAAGTGTGGGTAAAATAATAGGTGAAGAACAAAAAATAATTCATGTCGAATGTTTTTAATGTTTTTTATTCGCATGCATAAATGCGGGAAAGGAATTTTATATGGCAAAGCCAAAACTATGGTTAGGTCTAGCGGTCTCTGGTGTGGCCCTTTTAACATTGGTGTTAGCTGGTCAACAACTCGCCAACGCTAACGAAGGTCTTATCAATGACGCTTTAGGTCTAACCACACAAAAAATCGACAAAATCGATTCCGATGAAGTCGAAGGTTCAGCCTATGCCGAAGAAGATGGCTCTTTGTCCAACAATGGTTGGAAAAAGATGATCAAAGACGCTTACAAATTCTGTGAAGAAGCCGTCGAACAAGGTTCTGTTTTATTTAAAAACGATAACGACGCTCTTCCACTAAAAGAAAATGAAAGAAAAGTCACTCTTCTTGGTCAAGGTAGTAAGAACTTATTCATGCGTTCTGGTGCCGGTGGTGCTGCTCCAAACTCCAACTTAGTCGTTAAGCTCGATAAAGCTTTTGAAGACAATGGTTTTGAAGTTAACCACACCGTCTTTGATGCTTATTCATCATTGAGCAACAGTAACATGACCTCCCCATCTACCACAGTTGAACACAGTTTCAGTGGTTTCTACACTCAAGCAATGAAAGATTCGTTCGCTGAATATGGAGACGCTGCAATTATCACATTTGTCCGTATCGGTACAGAAAATACTGACCCAGGTGCGGGTAAACTTGATTTAAACAATGAAGAAGCCCAACTCTTAAAATTAGCGAAAGAGTACAAAGATAACGGTACATTCAAAAAGATTATCGTTATGATCAACTCCCCACTTTCCATGTCCGTGGACTGGGTTGAAGATGAACAATATGGTATCGACGCCTGTGTTTATATGGGTGTTCCAGGTTACTATGGTGCCGGTGGTATCGTCCACGTCTTAATGGGTAAAGATGCCGAAGGTAAAGTCATTAACCCATCTGGTCACGCTGTTAACTCATTCGCCGCCTCTGCCTCTTCCTCTGCTGCTTATCAAAACTTTGGTGACAGTGGTTGTGTTGTTTACAAAGAAGGCGTTTACGTTGGTTATAAATATTATGAAACCAGATACGAAGACTTAGTCTTAGGTCAAGGTAATGCTGATAGTAATAAAGGTATTTATAAATCCACAGGTAGTTCTTGGAATTACGCTGATGAAATGGGTTACCCATTCGGATTTGGCTTATCCTATACCACATTTGAACAAAAGATTGTTTCCTTAAAAGAAAACAAAGAAAAAGATACAATCGAAGCCGAAGTCGAAGTCAAGAATACTGGCGATATGGATGGCAAAGCCTCTGTGCAATTATATGTCCAAGCTCCATATACCCAACACGATAAAGATAACGGTTTAGGTAAATCCGCGATTGCCTTAATGGCTTATGAAAAAATCGATGTCGAAGCTGGCAAGACAGAAAAAGTCAAATTGTCATTTGATAAATATTTCTTAACCACTTATGACTATAAGATCAATGGCACATACATCTTAGAAGGTGGTACATATTACTTCGCCGTTGGTAATGGTGCTCACGAAGCTTTAAATAACATTATCTCCGTCAAAGAACCAAGCGCTAGTTTATATGACCACAATGGTGTCTCTTATGAAGGCAAAGCCGATTGCGTTAAAGAATTAGAATTCGAAGACGATCCACTTACTTATAGAAAATCTCACTACGATCCAGAAATCACTGTCGAAAATCAATTCGATGATGCTGATTATAACTGGTACTGTGGTTCTGAAAGAAACCATGATGATCAAAAATCCGGTGCTATCGTTTATTTAGATAGACAACACTGGGATACCACATGGCCAACCAAGCTCACCACAAACCCAGCGCCAAGTGATGCGAGAGATATGTCTAACTACTATAAATCCGCTCCAGCCGATGGTCCAAAATACACCGAAGGTGATGGCGAAGTCTATAACGTTGAATTAGGCGATGAAAAGATTACCTTCAACGAAATGGCTAAAGTCCCATTAGAAGGCAAAGTGGAAGATGAAGAAAGCAGATTCTATAACGAAGATGGCGCGGAAGTTTGGGATAGATTCATTTCTCAAATGAACTTAGATGACTTATGCATCTCTGTTTCCGATAACCGTGGTATCTTAGCCGTTAAGAAAGTCATGAAACCAGGTAACTCCGTTGCTGAAGGTCCAGAAGGCTTATTAAGTAAATACCAATATGGTGATAAGAGATGGGCCACAGGTTTCCCAACTGGTCCAACATATACAGGTACATGGGATCACGCTATGCAAGCCAAGTTCGGTGGCTTCTATGGTGAAGACGCTTTATTCTGTGGTGTGGCTTGTGTCAACGCTCCAGGTGCTAACATCAATAGAACTCCTTATGGTTCCCGTGCTTCTGAATATATGTCCGAAGATGGTGTCTTAAATTACAACACCGCTGCCAATATCATTGGTGCCGCTAGAAAGAAAGGCTTAATCATGAATATTAAGCACTGCTTCTTGAATAACCAAGAATCCGGCCGTCAAGGTGTTGCCACATTCTGTAACGAACAAGCCCTTAGAGAAATCTACTTAAAACCATTCGAAGGCGCTTTAACAAAAGGTCACGGCTTAGGCATTATGACCTCCTATAACAGAATCGGTGTTAGATACGCCGCCTGTCACGAACCTTTAATGATGAACGTCATGAGAGGTGAATGGGGTTATAAAGGTTTAATCATCGACGATGCTTTAACCGGCAGTAACACATCTAACTACTCCAATGGTCCAGCTATGATCCATAGTGGTACTGACTTATTCTGCTTAGATGGTAACCGTGGTAGTCAATTAAAATCTTGGGTCACCGGTAATAACGATGGCACAATCCTTCAAGACTTACAAAGAGCTAACAAATACATCATGTATGCGATGAGTAGATCTTGGATGGGTGGTGTTACACCAATGACCGAAGAAGAACTTGAACAAGACTTAAATCCATGGTGGAAGAAAGCCGTTACCGGTTTAGTGATCGGTGCTGGTTCAATCGCCGCCATCTTAGTCGGTGTTTATGCTTTCTTTGAAATCATGAACGCAAAAAATAGCAAAGCAGGAGGCAATGATAATAATGCCGAACCTGCGAGTGCTGAATAGAAAGGAGGTAGCAAAGTATGGAAAAGATTTTAGGATTTTTCAAAAATAAATCAGTCGGTTACTACATTGCTGCTGGTCTTGCTCTATTAGCATTATTCATGGGTATCTTCTTCTTCTTAACATATAAGAGCCCAGCCTTCCCAGGCGTTGAAGATACACCAACAATGGGTAACAAAGCCGAAGGCTTAGTCGTTGAAACAATCGGTATTTTCCTCTTAGCCGGTGCGGTCGTGGAAATTGCTGTTCTTGTTATCCCTCAATATCGTTTTATCCAAATCGCCGCTGTCGCGATGTTTGGTTTAGCCTTCATGAAAGACATGCTCGTTATCGCCGACTTCTTTGCTGGTATTGCAAATAACGTTATGTATAACGGTGGTCACGTCGGTCTCAACTTCTTCTATTTCATCATGATTGCCTTAATCTTAATCGTTTCTATCGTGGTGGCCTTCTTAGGCTTCTACAAGAAAGATGAAGAAGCAGTCGCTGATATGAAGAATGTTAAAGGCGTTGTCAATTTAGCGAAATTAGGTGGCGCTGGTGCTATCGCATTAGCCGCAATCTTGGTGGCTTCCTTAGTCTCCGCTGACATGGTGAGAAAAGTCAACGCTGGTAAGCAAAGTGGGCAACAAAGCGAAAGCAGTGAACCAGATGATGATCCATTCGTGGAATACAATCCAATCACTGATGAAATCAAGAGCATCGCTGATGCTTATGATTATGATTTCGATCCAGATAGTGTGTTCATCGAACAAGAAGAATCATATGATTTCTCCGCTGTTAGTAGTCTTCCAACAAATAAGAGCAGAACTGACGTTAACTTAGTGTACGTCTTTGAAGGTGCTTATGCTGAAGGTTACCAAGGCGACTATTCTCAAACATATGCCTATATGTATTTATGGGATGATGGCAAGTTTGGTGGCACAGTCGGTGGTACAGATGTGAGAGGTTACTGGTATAACTCCTCATTTGATGCTCCAGCTGATGATCCAGCAACAGAAGATGTTGATGAATCAAAAGACTGCCTCAACTTAGTGAGTAACGTCTCTAAATACGAATTCATTAACTTTGAAAAAGCGAGTGGCTTCTATGATTGGCGTACTCATATCTACCTCGGATTCTCTTGGGGTACACGTTCCATGGAAATCGCTGGTTACAAATACTATCCAGAAGTGGCGATGGTTATCGATCAACAAGATTCCATGCCTGAATTCAAAGTTGGAAAAGATGGCGATATCAGTGCTTGGACTCCAACACGTATCTTAAAGAACCTCAGCTTCTCTTCTGTCTTTGTGCAAACCGATGTCACTTGGGAAGCCACAAATGGTAGTGTGACCGTTTCCTACGTCGATGGCCAAAAAGCCCGTGGTATTTCTAGCATTATCGCTAAATTCAACGCCGCTGGTGAACAAACCATCACCGCTAAATGGAATGGCTTTGAAGCCAGTGTTACTGTCACAGTTACTGAATAGTAATTATTAAACTAAAATAATAGGTCAACTCCTACGGGTTGGCCTTTTATTATGTCATCATTGTCATACGACAAAAAGCAACATAATAAATGTGCAAGAGTGACAAATTCGGCATAATAGACACCGTAAATCTTGATTGATTTACAAATTTCCTTCTCACCTCCAAGTTAAATCTTGGATCAAATCGCTATAATCTCCTTTTAAAAGCGATTAAACGAAAACTTCCGTAAGTTGGGCGGAAGTTTTTTGTTTATAAATAAAAACTCCGGTTTCCCAGAGTAGTTATCGAGTGGTGGAGCTGGTCGGTATCGCACCGGCGTCCAACGATTACCCGCAGAAGCGTCTACAGCTTAGACAATAATTTAAGATTTAACGTAAGGTCGTATATTGACTCACTAGTTTACGCGAGACTTACTAAGTTTCGGTAAGAGTAACAAGTCCACTCTCTTTCCCTATCCTTTTGGTATGACACCCTGACCAAGCGTGAAAGGAGAAAACCTTGGAGGATGCTCTGTCCGGCCCTATTGGTCGGTCCCTATGTCGGGTAGAACTATGCTAAGCAGAGAGATTGAGCTCTAGGAGCTCTCATATAACTGTTGGCAGTTATTTTTAGTTTTGGTTTAAGGTTACCAACCGCTGCAGCTAAAGCTAAGCACATCGCTGTCGAAACTATTCAACCCCATGTTGCTTAAAGCATATATATTATATAGGAAAAACGCTTGTATGCAACTAGATACATAATGTGACAAAAAAACGCATATTTATCATATTATTTATATGTTAAATAATGTTTTAATTTATAATGTAAATATAAGGAAACGCACATAATCAATTCAAATTATCTTTTTTTGAATGTGTATTCGTGTGAAACACTTTTTGCGTTTTCTTAGAAAGGAAAACATATGAAGAAAAAAATTCTTATTCCAATTTTTCTTGGTGCGTTAGCCCTTCCTTTGTCCTTGGCCAATAAGTATAACAATGTTAACGCCTACTTTATTGGTATTGGTGAAAGAAATGACTATTTAGTACATGGTCTTGAAGTCAATGCTCAACTCGCTGATGAAGGTATGGTTCTTTTAAAGAACTTAGACGACTTCCTTCCAATGAACGGTGATGAAAACATCTCTGTTGTTGGTAAGAGCTCCACAAACCTCGCTAAAGGTGGTGGCGGTTCTGGTGACGCTTCTGTCAGTGGTGGTGTCCATTACATCGACTTACAAGAATCTTTAACCACCGTTGGTTTCAACATTAACCCAGATTTAACTTCTTTCTATAAAGGCAGCTCTTCTGGTAGTGGCCGTACCAATGGTAATGGTGGTTGGATGGGTAGATCCGATGTTACTATTGGTGAAACACCATTCTCCTCTTATACAGATGCTTTAAAGAGCAGCATGGAAAATGATTATAACGACGCTGCAATTATGGTTATTACTCGTGAAGGTAGTGAAGGCTGTGACGTTAAGACCATTAATGCTACTGACACAACAAAAACCGATCCAGGCAGCAAGATTCTTTCCCATAAGCACGCGTTACAATTATCAGATAACGAACAAGATTTGTTCGATTACATCACTGATAAATTTGAAAATGTCATTATCGTTATTAACTCTGGTAACATCTACCAATGTGACCAATTCGAAAACAACGACGCCGTTAAAGCCGTTCTTTGGGCTGGCACAGTCGGTGATGTTGGCGCTGGTGCGATTGGTAGAATCTTAGCCGGTGAAGTGAACCCATCTGGTCATACAGTTGATACATGGGCTAGAGATTTCACTAAAGACCCAACATATCAAAACTTCTCTGACAATGCGCAAACTAACGTTGTTAAAAACGCACAAGGTGAAGAATATTACTACGCGCAAGACACCATGTTTAACGCTGATGGTAGCCCAGTTAAGAGTGAAGGCTCTTATAAAGGTAATCCAAAATGGGAAAACGAAGAACAAAAAGTTGTTGACGTTGGTTTAAATGGTGTGAGACCATCCGCCTACGTCTCTTATGAAGAAGGTATCTATTATGATTACCGTTACTATGAAACAAGATACGCTGAAGTCAAAGCCGCTGGTGGTGACGCTGATGCTTGGTACGAAAGTGAAGAAGGTGTCATCTATCCATTTGGCTATGGCTTAAGCTATACCGAATTTGAACAAAAGATTGTCTCTTCTAATATCGATCATAAGATTCTTAAATCTGGCAACATGAAAGTCCAAGTTGAAGTCGAAGTGAAAAACACCGGTTCCGTGGCTGGTAAAGAAGTTGTCCAATTGTATTGGAGAGCGCCATATATCGCTGGTGGTATTGAAAAAGCTGACAAAGTCTTATGCGCTTTTGATAAGACCGATATGTTAGAACCAGGCGATAGCCAAAAATTAACTCTTGAATTTAATACACAAGAAGTCGCTAACTATGACTGCTTTGATAAGAATAACAACGGTTTCTGCGGTTATGAACTCGATGGTGGCGATTACCAAATCGTTTTAGGTAAAAACGCTCACGAAGAACTCGACGAAGTTAACTTCAAAGTTGCCGAAGGTGGCATTAAATACGAAGTTGACCTTTATACAGGCGCAACCGTAGAAAACCGTTTCACTGATAGAGGTTTCTATTCTTCCTTACCAAGTGAAGATGACTTTGAATTCACTCAATTCTCTAGAGAAGATATGGAAGAAACATTCCCAACTCACCCAACTATCGAAGATAGAACATTAGGTAGTAACAGCCGTATCCAAGAATTCTTCACTCACGCCTTTACTCCAGAAGATATCGATTCAGATGTCACAAATTATGAATATATGCCAAAAGAAGCATATAAGAGTAAAGAAGATATCGAAGCTCTTGGTTGGACTCAACCAAACAGTGCTCCAAGTAGCAGAATGCAATTTAGTGAACTCTATAACGTTGATTATGATGATCCAAAATGGGACGAATTCATGAATCAAATGACCTATGCTGAATTACTTAACTTCACCACTGGTGGTGATCAAAACCCAGCTATCTCTGGT
>JAEEGK010002347.1_pt1 | contig 47449 bp, 44 predicted proteins | sample 8958771 | NCBI WGS metagenome assembly JAEEGK01 (sample SAMN16246547, study PRJNA631951) | gut metagenome | biome: gut microbiome; feature: rumen; material: SC-attached | host: Bos | place: Iran: Karaj | collected 2018-10 | reverse complement strand
CTTTGTTGGCCAACTCGAATGCAGAACTGCCTGTGGCTATCACCTGGATGTCGCTGTCCGAATCAGCAATCAGTTTCAGCCGCAGGCCGATATTTTCAATACGCTGTGCCTCATCAAGGATTACTATCTTGTTATCTCCAAACTCAGACAGCAGACGGTCAGCTGAAGCATTGGCAAACAGGTTTTGTACCTGCAACTCGTCACCGTTCAACCACAATACACCCTCTTTCTGTCGCAATAATTGTTTCAAAAGAGTGGTTTTTCCCACTTGACGCGCCCCAACAAGAACAACAACCTTGCCGTTAAACAACTTGTTTTCAATAGTCTTATATAGTGTCCGCTCAATCATAATCCTTTACTATTTACCCTGCAAAGATACAACTTTTTTGGAATCTATTCCAAAAAAGTTGTAACTTTTGCGGAATATATTCCATAAAAGTAAAGAATGTTCGCTTTTGCAATAGTGATTACTGACTTTCCCCTGACTATCCCTAGAATTGTTTGACAGATTTGGGACGGTTAAACTAAATTGGATTACAATATTTAGGTCATATCCCTAATCTGGTTTACACCATCACGGATTCGGTTTACACTTCATGGTTCTTTTGCCTGTTTTCGTTTACAGTCTGTCAACTTTTTACAGGTTAAGACACACAACGAACCACGATTGGAACATTCTCTGCGACGAGACATATTCTCCATTTATAACATATCAAAAGCCTCTTCTCCCCTCTTTTACCTCTTGCATATCTTGCACCAAACGACGCAATGTCTTCAAGCGTTTGATTTGTCGGGAATACTCATCCTTGTCAAAATAGAGTGGCACCTCGTGAAAAGGCAGCAGTAATGCGAAGAGTGCTTGCTCTCGTGTAACGTGGTACCGCTCAATCATTGCTTTGACACGCTCCCTGTTATCGGGAAACTCCACAACCAAGTCGGCAATCACTTGCACACTAAAGCCTATCTTCTCACAGACTTCCGAACTTTCAATTACCTTATCCAAAAACTCTTGTGTCACCTCTTCTGTAACCGTACCTGAGGTATCCAATCCCCGAAATCTAGATTCTGCGTATAGTTTCATGATGACGATATTGTATGTTGCTATAATGTAATGATTCCATTATCCTTAACGTGCCATTCCCCAATTGCAAAAATACAACAAAGGTGCTCCAAAGCATGACACCATCATCTTTTTATGCCATTAATAATGCAAACCCCTTTTGAACCCGATCATTGGCAGCACCACCGATAATCGATTTAAAACGACGTGTTGCCCTCTCCTCTGGTGTGTCTTTTGTTGTACCGAAGAAGACATCGTTGGCATAATGAGTTGTCAGCCCGTTATACAGCCAGAGTTTTGTCCCTCTGTTTTCATTCTGTCCCACACCGCTCTCAATCGAGTTCAGCAATTCGCCAATTCTCTTTTTGGTTATCTCTGCAACAGAGTCTACCGACTGGATATTCCAATTGTTCAGTCGTGCCTGTTCTATTTGTCGTGCTTCGTCGAGAATGACCTTGGTGGCAAACTCTGCCACATCAGCATGACTGACACGTTGCAATCGCAGATAGTCTATCGAATCAACAAACTCCTTGGAGTATTTGTTATGAAGCCCGAGCACCTGCTTTACCATAGCTTGGTTGTCTTCGCGTGTCAGGTCTATTCGTTCCATCACGTTTTTTGAATGCCGGAATGTTATCTTATTGCGTGATTGCAGCGATGCGTTCAAACAATTCTGACATACCAGTCGAATGGGAGTGATGACGACCGTAACTGCACAAGAGCAGTCGTGCGAAGTATGAAACAGGACATACTCGTCTATTCCCGAATCACCTCCTATTCTGAAATTGACAGGCATCCTAGCGCTGAAATAGACTGTTGAACCATGATTGATTTGACCGCAAGCCTCGATTATGGGATGCCCACCATTGACATCCGTATTACAGAGGTAGTCAATAAACTCAAAAGCCTGATGGTTTTGAACAATACCATAATCCTTACCGACTACGCCCAGAGTCTCATCGTCACGTGTGTTTACTGTTGCTTGGTGGCTTTTGACAACCATTCTAGATAGAGCCGACAGCGTAATGTCCTTTGGCAGCCGCCCAGTCGTTAGTAACGAACCCAATACATGGTCTGGCATCCTCATCAAGGGTTGTTTCTCTACCAAGAAATCCCCTTGAATAGTCTCCAGTGCCTCTCGGACAGTGACCGGCTCGTCAAAGGTTGTGAATCCTGGCACTCCGTCCCATGCCTTTCTCGGTTCTGTGGGTGAAATGAGTTCTTTTTCCATATTCTTGCATTTTATATGTCTCTTTCAAAATGCAAAAATACAATAAAGGTGTGCCAAATCATGACACACCTCTATTTTATTTTCAATATATGTGCAAACGTGTAGTGAACACATTCCCACGAGCAATTCTTGTTTTCCATGTTGTTTTTTCTGTTCTTTCGAGATGTAAAGATACAAAACGGGAGTACCACATCGTAACACTCCCGAAATAAAAAACGTAGCAATTGATTTATTATGCTGTTTCTGTTTTCTTTAACATATCTTGTACATTCTCAATCATTCTATCAAATTTCAGTTCATTACTACAACGAGCTGAAGGATGGTAGCTATCAATCAGCAGAAGTTTACTTTCTTTGCAATAATAACACCAATCGTTGTATTGTATAAAATCCATATCATCATAGATGTAGTTTTTTGCTATTTCCAAGATGGTGCCACTTCCACCTCCACAGACAATCATCGTTGGTTTAAGGATTTCTCTTAGCTGCTCCTTTAGAAACGATCTGTCACGTTTATAGTATTCGCATATAGTAGCATTATAAATAGAAGGATTCCCCGACACTTTCTTTATATTGACTATTGCCATAGGATATCTTTGAGCACTTTGTATATATTCTTTACGCGTTTTATCAAACACGGGTAAATGGGATGTTGTCACCTCATTTAACGACCACAACCACTTTAATAATACAACATTCATTCTATATAAAGGCCTTTCTTCTGTATCATAAAAAACACTTTCCCTATAATCACAATTAGGATTATCATTTGTGTCTTTTAAAAGGAACAAAACTTTTCTTTTAGCGTGTTCCCACTTGATCACTTCAGCATACTCATCTTTGCAATTAGGGTCACGATAATATATCAAACCATCATAACAAAATAGAGCTTGCTGCTCTGCTGGGTAACTAGCAATCCAACGATCTCGCAAATCATCCTCTCTTTTTGTAAATTCATTGTTCATGTTTCAAGCATTTATAAATAATACTAAAATTCAAAATCCTCTTCATTTAATCCATCAGTAAACATTGACATTCTCTCTGCTTCTGGATCTGGGAAATCAAAATGGTCTTTTACGTGTTGAATCATACGCATTGTCTTTTTGTATGTTTTCAGCAGGTCTCTCTGGCTTTTGGTTGGTTGAATTGCGCACTCCATATCCTGCTCTATTCAATCTATATCAAGCTGAACATTGACATTAATGTCGTATAAGATTCTATTCACCGACCATATTGCATCTTCTTGCGTTGCGTCACTATCAATCAAATCATTCAGTTTCTCTTATATTTGCAATAATTGTTCTTTTGTACTTTTCATTTGTTAGCATTTATTTAGGTTGCAAAGATACACATTTTTTTTGATACCGATGCATATCAATTCTTTTTTAACGTTTCAGCATTTTAATAATCACATCGTCTGCAGGACCCGCCGTTACATAACGCACCTTATCGGCAAGATTATCAGGGAGTAATTGATGCTGAATAGCAATGGACACAAGTACATCATATACAAAGACAAATTCCCGCCCATGAGGTCTGTACTCTAAGCCATCGAACTCGGTATACATTAGGTGATGAGCATACTCGTGTATGGCTATATAGCAACAGTCCAAGTATGTACAATCTTTCTTTGTCATGTATTCTAATGTGCCGATTTTTAATATTATACATTCCCAACATTTTGTATCTACGGTGAGTCAGCACAAGTGTAAAAGGTTGTTTGCAAGGATATATCTTTTGCAAGAGATCAATAAAAAACTGTTCTGTCATAATTGGATATTATTATAGTTTAATACTCTTTTTGCTATCAATAGTATGGCTAATTGTGTATGATGGAATGCGGAGTAGGTCGGGAATGGAGTAGTTTTTGTGGACGCAGAGGTCGTGGATTGCGTAACAGACAATGATGTCTTCAAACTGTGACAATACAAGACAACCTTCAGCCCACGATGTGCCGTCGTCAAGGTAGTCGGGTTCTATGGTTTCTTCTGGATGGCTGGTGCAACTGCGAATCTCCAAATCCTCCGTCCACGCAATAGCGTCAATCATCTGAGCAAAGTTTGAGCCATAGCCATCGTCGTCATCAAGATGCAGCACATCTGCACCATAATCCACATCCAACTTGCTCTCCACTTCAATATCTTCACCGTTTAATATTGCTGCTATTGGATTGCTACTGAGCGAATCCAATATATTACCATGTTCGGCGAACATTCTTCGAGTCAGTTCTAAAAGCCGGTCATTTATTTCACGGAACCGCGCCACCTCTTGTTCAGTCACATGCATACGGAACATCTTATTCAGGATTACATGTCGGTCGAGGAGCAAATCCTTCACCTGCTCCTCAAGATCCTTATGCGATACCCACCCACTAATATCCATGATGCGAAGAATCTTCTCCTCCACAAACTGTAGCTTTGCCCTCAGCTCAATCCATTCCTTGCTGTTTATCAACTCATTCGTCATAATATAGTCTATTTGTTTTCAACTGCAAAAATACGGCAATGGTATGTCATTTCGTGACACACCTAGGCTTAAACTCAAATTGGTCATAAGGGTTAATTGTAATTCAATGTTTTTCTTAAGGTAGGTTCCAAAAATAGGCTTAAACGGACGTAAGTCCACTGGACTTCCTTAATCCTAAGGGAAATAAATATTGTTAATCAACGCGTTTCTATTGAACGAAAAGCCCTGACGGGCTCTTTTTAGAGGTTGCCTTAAAGCACATATACGGCATCTTTTCGAGAGGTCAGTTGCTCCCATACGGCCTCGACCCTCTTTTTTCAAATGGGGAAGAAAGAGAGGTCTCATACCTATTGTTATTGTCATCGAGTGCCACTTTGTGCCACTTTTTTTTCTCAAAAGTGGCACCCTATTTTTGGGCTTTTTGGGTATAAGATTATAGATGAGTTCCCTGCCAGGGTGGGTCAAGGGAAGCTTTGCTGTAGGTTCGCTGTAGGTTCGCTTCAGCCTTCACTCATAAGGTGGAGGCAAAGTGCATCAAAAAACGGGATACAACACTCCTCGACTGCACCTTCCTATTGGTCGGATGAACCTTTCTCCCTTTGAAGCAGCCGCCTATTCCCATACGGCGAAGGACAATTATCAGTCTGATTGCCTTGTGTTGTGCGAGAAGTTTTTTTTTCGTATATCGCTTTTTTTTTGTATCTTTGCTTGTTTGTAACGCCTGCCATAGGCAGACCAATTTATTTATAGTCAAAAGAATAAAAAATATATAATAATAAATACGCTAATAAAAAATGAAGAAGTTCATTGCCCTATTTGCCATTTTGGCGATGCTGTCGCCCTTTGGAGCCTGCCCACAGGCTAACGCACAAAGCAAGAAAAAGGACAAGACCGAAAAGAAGGCCAAGTCGGACAAAAAGGATAAAAAAGGAGACAAGAAAGGCAAGGCCAAGACAAAGAAAGAAGCCGCTGCCGAGGCAGCAGCAGCGAAGGCAGAGGCCGAAAAGGCCGCAAAGGAAGCCGCCGAGGCCCGCACATTGGAGCTGGCATCGATGGACACCCTGCTCCGCGCCAACACCGACACGCTGATGAAGCACATCCGCACCCTGTCGTCATCACAATACGAGGGTCGTATGGCAGGGTCGAAGGCCTATCTCGAGGCTGCCGAATATTGTGCCGACGTGCTCGCCTCGTATGGGGTGAAGCCATTCGAGGGCGAATGGGGCCAGTACTTCCAAGTGGAATACAACGAGATAGAAAATTGCAACTTTGACACCTACGTGAACGATAACGACACACGCACCCGATACGTGCTGGGTCGCGACTATGTGTGCTCGAGCATGACGGGCCGAGGCTACACCAACGCACCGGTGGTGTTTTGCGGCTGGGGTATCGACAACCGCGCCTTCAACGAGTACGAGAAAGTGGACGTGCAGGGAAAGATAGTGCTCTGCCTCTCGGACGTACCCGAATTCCTGCCGGGGAATGTGGCTCAGCACTACATGACCCTCCGTCAGAAGGCTGAGGTGGCCATAAAGCATGGAGCCGTTGGTCTGGTGTGTGTCAACATGTCGGAATCCTGCCGTCCCTACGAGGTGCAGCACCATGCCTACTGCGGCGAGGGCGCCCATCAGGCAACTTTCCCCGTGGTGTTTACAACTCGCGACATGGGCGACGCCCTGCTCGCCAACGAGCAGATGACCCTCGACTCGGTGTTTGACATTCTGCAGAACAACATGACCCCCCAATCCTTCCACCTCAGAAAGAAGTTTGAGATCAACATCAACGCCCACTACCACCCCAAGGCCACTACGGCCAACGTGGTTGGCGTACTGCCCGGAGTGGACGACAAGATGAAGAATGAGTATATCGTGGTTGGCGCCCATCTAGACCATGTGGGCATACAGGGTAGCACCTGCCTGTTCCCCGGTGCTGACGACAATGCCAGCGGCGTGGCCGCCGTGCTGGAATGTGCCCGCCTGCTGACCACCTATGCCCCTGCAGATATTGAGTACAACAAGCGCTCTATTATCTTTGTCCTGTTCTCGGGCGGCGAATTGGAACAGCTGGGCTCCAGCATCTTTGTCTCCAACTTCCCCAAACTAAGAAATGTGGAATGCTTCATCAATGCCGAATGCATCGGCTCGGGCGACAGCATCAATGTGCTTGGCAACAAACGTTTCCCCCAGCTGTGGAACATAGCCTCACACAACGACTCTATCTCTACCAAGTCGCTGCTACGCGGCTACCGCACCATGCCGAGAGGCGACGCAGCTCCCTTCGCCCAGATAGGCATCCCCTCCATCGTTTTCACCAACTACATGGGCGGCAACTACGATCACGTGCCTAGCGACATTTCGGAAAACATCAACCGAGACATCCTGACCAAGCGCGCCAGCCTGATGGCCGAAGTGATTTACGAGTTGTCTTTGGGCGACTATCAGGGACGCTCGTTCCGCTCTAAGAAATTCAAATTTGAAGACTAACCTGAAGATTAATTATTAAGAATTAAGAATTAAAAGCTGCCAACTTATCCAGTTATTTTTAATTTTTAATTTTAAATTCTTAATTTAGAGAAATGTTCACACTCTTCAAGAAAGAACTCGCCAGCTTCTTCTCCTCGCTAATAGGATATCTGACCATCATCGTCTTCCTCGTACTCACCGGTCTGATGTTATGGGTATTTAAGTCGGACTTCAACATTCTCGACTACGGCTTTGCCAGCATCGACGGGCTGTTTATCGTAGGCCCATTCCTCTACCTGTTTCTCATCCCCGCCATCACGATGCGCATGTTTGCCGAGGAAAAGAAGAACGGCACCATGGAGCTATTGCTGACCAAGCCCTTGAGCGAGATGAAACTCATCTGGGCGAAATGGCTGGCAGGCGTTGCGCTGGTGCTCATCTCACTGCTGCCCACCTTGGTGTGCTACTACAGTGTAGTGGCTTTGGGCGACCCGGTAGGCAATATTGATACCGGCAGCGTGGTGGGTTCCTACATCGGTCTGCTGCTGCTAGGCGCAACCTTTGTTGCCATCGGACTGTTTGCCAGCTCCATTACCAACAACCAGATAGTTGCCTTTATTCTGGCTGCCTTGATGAGTGCTTTCATGCACCTGGGGTTTGAGGCCATATACAATATGGGCATCCTCGGCAACGCCGACCTGCTGGTGCGCTCACTGGGCATGAGCTATCATTACGAATCTATCAGTCGCGGAGTGATAGACAGCCGCGACGTGATATATTTTGCCAGTGTGACGGCTATCTTTATGATGGCGACGCGCATCGTGTTGCAAAGCCGCAAATGGCAAGGCTGGCGCAACAAGAAGGACCAAAGGCGGAGCCATTGGATTGAGTTGGGCGCCGGCGTACTGATTGTGGTGTTTGTCAACGTCATCGGCTACTATGTCTTCGGCCGTTTGGACCTCACTTCGGAGAAACGATACACCCTCTCGAAATCGACCAAGAGCCTGTTGAAGAAGATCGACGAACCTGTGTTGTACCGCGTGTACTTGGAGGGCGAGTTCCCAGCCGACTTCAAACGCCTGCAGAACGAGACCAAGGAGATGCTCAACCAGTTCCGCGCCTACAACAAGAATGTGCAGTACGAGTTTGTGAATCCCAACGACTTTGAGAACCAACAGGAGCGACAGGTCTTCTATCAGAAACTGGCACAGAAAGGCATCCAACCCACTCAGATACAGGTGAGCACCGCCAACGGTGTGACCACACAGGTGCTGATACCTGCCGCCGACGTCATCTATAAGGGCAACGAGACCTCCATCCAATTACTGCAAAGCCAGAAATATGTCGACCAAACCCAACTGCTTAACAATTCTATCCAGAGTTTGGAATACGTGCTCTCCAACGCTATCCGCGCCTTGTCGCAAGGGCAGAAGCCCAGCGTGGCATTTATGCGTGGTCACGGGGAATTGGCCCTGCCCAATCTGTCGGACATGATCGGCTCACTCTATGAATACTACAACCTGGACACCGTACGCATGGACGAAAACATCAACTCGCTCACCACGCGGGTATTAGACGCGAAAGACTCCACCTACCGTTTCCGGAACAAATACGACCTCATCATCATTGCCAAGCCCACTAAGCTGTTCAGCGAAAAAGACCTCTACATCCTTGACCAATATGTGATGTACGGCGGCAAGTTGCTTTGGCTGGTGGACCCGCTGGATGCCGACCTAGACAGCCTTGCCCATGCCGGACAGGCAGTGGCAACGCGGTTCCCCCTCAACATCGACGAGATGCTGTTCACCTACGGTGCGCGCATCAATCCCGACATCATCATGGACATCCGCTGCAGGCCTATTCCCATGACCGTGGGCATGGTGGGGGAGAAACCGCAAATACAGTTCCAGCCGTGGATGTACTTCCCCGAGATAGTGCCACTGTCGCCACACCCGATTGTGAGGAACCTCGACCTTATCAAGACCGACTTCATCAGCAGCATAGACCTAATCGACAACGACATTGAAAAGACGGTACTGCTGGCCACATCGGAGTTTTCGCGCGTGAAGAACGCACCCGCCATCTACGATCTCAACGAGGCCAAGATTGAGCCGGACAGAAGGCTGTACAATCGGCAGAACATCCCCGTGGCGGTGTTGCTGCGAGGGAGCTTCAAATCGGTGTTCCGCAACCGACTGACACCCGACTTCATGGAGATTCCCGCCATGGGCTATCGCGAAGTGGGCGACTCGACCAGCATGATTGTCATCTCGGATGGCGACATCATCAAGAACCGTTTCAACTATAACGACGGGACAGGCTATCCGCTCGGCTACGACTTTTACACCGAGACCATGTATGCCAACAAGGAATTGCTGCTGAACTGCATCGACTACCTGGTAGGCGAAGAGGGCTCGATAGCCAGCCGCTCGCGCGACATCAAGATTCGTAAACTTAACGTGATGAAGATAAAGGAGGAAGGAACACGCTATAAGTTAATCAACATACTGATTCCCTCCGGCATTATCATTCTTGCTGGAATCGCCATTATCATCATCCGCCGCAAAAAATATCGTAGAAAATAATGAAAAAGAAAAACATAATCATCCTATCCATTGTCGCAGTAGTTGGCATCGCCGCCTTGCTGATAGCCAAGCATGGCTCGAAGCCTGCCACTTTCGACCAAGACTTCCACGTGGAAGACATAGATGCCGTGACCAAGATATATATGGCCGACAAACAAGACCACCAAGTACTACTACAACGTGTTGCCGACAGCACGAGCGACACAATGTGGACCGTGGACGGCATCTACCCTGCCAGCCAACCGATGGTGGACCTGCTGCTGGAGACGCTGCACGACATGCGCATACGCCAGCAGGTGAACAAGAATGCCGTTCCGCAGGTTGTGAAGCTGCTCTCTACCCGCGCAATCAAAGTGGAGGTGTACCAACGGAAATACTTTATCAATTGGTTTGACGGCAAAATCAGGCTCTTTCCCCATGAGAAACTTGCCGTCACATATTATGTCGGACACGAGACGCAGGACATGATGGCATGCCACATGTTCCGCCAAGGAGATAAGGAACCCTATATCATCCATATCCCCGGCTTCCGCGGATACTTGACCCCACGCTTTGTCACCGACCCGATGTCTTGGCGCAGCCACAATATTGTGCATTGGGACATCCGCCAGCTGCAGCGAGTAGAGTTGGACATTCCGTCCAACCCCGGAGAGTCGTTTGCCGTGGAACGTCAGGGTGACGGCTTCGCATTTGTGCTGACACAGACGAACACCCCTGTAGCCAACTTCGACACTGCCCGTGTAGCGCAGATGCTCTCATGCTTTGCCAACCTCAATTTCGACGAGTTTGCCAGCCGCGTGCCCAACAGCAATATGGACACCTCGTTCAACACGGGTCCACGAACCATACTGCGCATCACCAACACCGAGGGAACTACCCGAGAACTGAAGACCTATCTCAAATACAATAACCCCTCAGACTCGCTGGCCATACCCGAAGACGACATGTATGAGATGTTCGACCTCAACCGCCTGTATGCCACCATTGACGACAAGGACACGGTACTCATCCAATACTATGTGTTCGACAACATCCTACAGCCGGCCAGCTTCTTCCTCGGACAACAGAAGAGCCCCTTTGCCAAAGAATAAATGAAGCCGCTGATACTCATAACCAACGACGACGGGGTCAACTCCCGGGGACTGCGACATCTGACCACGGTGGCGCAGGACTATGGCGAGGTGGTGGTGATGGCTCCCGACCACAACGCCTCGGGGGTGAGCACCTCTATCACATGCACCCGACCGCTACGTGTGAATCAAATCAGCCAAGGCGAAGGCCTATCCATCTACTCATGCGACGGCACCCCTGCCGACTGCGTGAAGATGGGAATCGAACACTTCTGCCCCCGCCAGCCCGACTTAGTACTATCCGGCATCAACTATGGCAGCAATGCCTCCATCAACATCATCTACAGCGGAACGATAGGGGCCGTGCTGGAAGCGTGCCTCAATGGCTGCCAAGCCATCGGATTCTCATTGCTCAACCACAATCCCGCTGCCGACTTTGACGCCTGCACCCCCACCATCCGACACATACTGGACCATGTGACGGCAAATCCGCTGCCCGACTTCACTGCCCTCAACGTCAACATTCCCCGATTGCCAGCAGACCAGATAAAAGGCATACGCGTATGCCGACAGGCTCGGGCAGCATGGAAAGACGGACTTGAGAAACGCATTGACCCCATCGGAAGACCCTATTGGTGGATGACGGGCAAATTCGTATGCGAAAACCCACCTGCCGACAGCGACGAGCACTTCCTTGCCGAAGGCTACGTCAGCGTCGTGCCTATACGTCCCGACCTCACCGCCCTGCATCATCTAGAAACCCTCAAAAGTATCGAGAAATGAAGAAAATACTACATAAGGACAGCATCGCCCTAGGCATTGTGGCAACCCTTCTGTCGGAATTGCTATGCGCACTGGTAGTATTGGTCGTCATCCTGTTGACGCATACCCCCATTACCGAAAGTGCCCGTTGGTTTGCCATAGCCTTTGTACCGCCACTGCTACTGCTACGCTACTACGCAAAGATACAGGACTACCCCACCACGCTCAAAACCGTCATCACCACATTCTTTGTCACCTTTGTGGCATTCATGTGGTTTATGATGAGATATAAATATATTTTATTCTAATATATGAAGTACTACATCATTGCAGGCGAAGCCTCTGGAGACCTTCACGGAGCCAACCTGATGCGGGCATTGCGGCATCACGATGGTGATGCGCAATTCCGTTTCTGGGGGGGCGATGCCATGCAAGAAGTGGCAGGTACTCCAGTACGCCACATTCGCGACCTGGCGATAATGGGCTTTGTCGAAGTGGTGATGCACCTCAGCACCGTGCTGGGAAACATTCGGTTCTGTAAACAGGACATTCTGCAATACAAGCCTGACGTGCTTGTCACCATCGACTATCCGGGATTCAACCTCAAGATGGCACAATTTGCCCATCAACACGGCATTAGGACCGTACACTATATCTCCCCCCAACTGTGGGCATGGAAAAAAGGGCGCATCAATGGAATGCGCCACAGCCTCGACAAGTTGTGCTATATATTGCCTTTTGAGCAAGACTTCTATGCCAAGAACGACTTCCCACAGGCGGTATACGTGGGACACCCGCTACTTGATGCCGTGGCGAGATTTCGCGAAGACACGACCGACACTCTCAATTACGGAAAACCTATCATCGCCCTGCTGCCTGGAAGCCGCCAACAAGAAATCAAACGCGTGCTGCCCACCATGCTCAATATCGCCGACAGGCATGCGGACTATCAGTTCGTCATCGCAGGCATGACATTGATTGGGGACAAATTCTATCAAGACATTATCGGCAACAGGAGCAATATCGCCATCATCAAGGACCAGACCTACCGCCTTCTCGGCAATGCCTACGCCGCCGTCGTATGCTCTGGCACCGCCACATTGGAGACGGCACTGTTCAACGTGCCGCAGGTGGTATGCTATCGTGCCAACGCCATATCGGTAGCCATTGCACGAAGACTAATCGGGACGAGAATAAAATACATCTCATTGGTCAACCTCATTGCCGACAGGCCCATCGTCACAGAACTCATTCAAGACGATTTGAACCTCGACCAACTCGAGAAAGAGTTTGCACGCATCACCAACACCGAAACTCGTCAACAGATGCTCGACGATTATGCCTACCTCCACACCCTGCTGGGCAACGCCGGAGCCTCCGACCGTACTGCATTAGAGATAATAAACACACTGACTTGAAGAAAACACTGCTCATACTCTGCCTATTACTACTTGCCTCTGTTGCCTATGCCGACCGAGTGAAGGTGAGGCTGTTTTCGAACAACAGCATCGACCAGATTGCCATCTCATTCGACTTGGGCACGTACAATATCTATGCCGACGATACCATCTTGATCGAACCCGAAGTGGGTGTCGGCAAATCAATCGAACTCACACCCGCAGGGCAAAAAGTACACGTGACTATCGACGGCTACAACTATGGCAACCACAACGCCATCCGCTTCACCGCCAACGACACCGCCTGCATCCTCTGCCTCAATCCACGCAACATAAAGCACCGGACCTACGAAGGAGACCTTCTTGTCAAGGTCAACAAAAACGGCAAATTGCTCCTCATCAATGATGTGGAATTTGAGACCTATATTGCCGGTGTTGTGCAGTCGGAGATTTACGGCGACAATCCCGATATCTTCCGAGTCCAAGCCATCATCTCTCGCACATGGGCAATGAAAAACATCAACAAACACAAGGCAGAAGGCTACAATTTTTGTGACCAAGTGCATTGCCAAGCCTACCTCAACCGCTGTGTGCGAGCCGACATCATGCTGGGCACGATGCTCAGCAGCGGCATGACCATTGTCGACGAAGAAGGCAAACTGATAGAGACACCTTTCCATTCCAACAGCGGCGGACAGACAGCCAATTCTGAAGATGTGTGGCGCAGCGCGTTGCCTTACCTACGTTCTGTCCCCGACACCTTCTCCTACCACATGCGGCAAAGCGAGTGGGTAAAAGTAATCGACAAGGATAAATGGCTCAACTATTTTGCGTCAAAACACAAAATAGACATCCACAACGACAGCCTCCGCAACGAACTGCTCACCTTCAGCCAGTCGGAACGAAAGTCCCGCCTGTGTGACGTGCCGCTAACACGAATCCGCACCGACTTCCAACTCAAATCAACCTTTTTCTCTGTTATTTACGACAGCAACTCGCACCGTCTCACCTTGTCTGGTCACGGTTTCGGACATGGGGTAGGACTGAGTCAAGAGGGAACCATACGCATGGTCAATCTAGGCATTGACTACGACAGCATCATCCATCACTACTACACCGGTGCCCATATCCATCGCGACGATGCCTATCCTCATTCATACGTTGAAAACTACATCCAACAGATATCTCAAATCATCGAAGAAGACAAACTGTCTAGCACACAGACAAAATCGAAGAAAGACGATTGGCTGGGGCGACTCTTCCGCATCCGCGACCGCGAAGAGCGTGAAGAAGTATACGACCCACTCTCCGAGGAACTTGACTCCGATTGGAAGTACGACTGGTAATTAATATTGACAAAATAACAAACCATTATGAAGACAAAAATACTATTATTCCTCACACTCAGTTTCCTCTTGGGAACTCATGTCCAGGCACAACAGATAGAATGGAAGACCATCGAACAGGCCGCCAAAACAGATGCTAAAGGCAACACAAAACTCTATTTTGTTGATTTCTACACCTCATGGTGTGGATGGTGCAAAAAGATGGATCGCGAAACCTTTACCGATCCAACTGTCGCACTCATTCTGAACAAATACTACATCCCCGTCAAGTTCAACGCCGAAGGCAGTTCTGAATTCACTTGGAACGGAAGCAAATACACCAACATGGCCGCCGCCCCCGGCAACAGGCCTAACACCCACTCGTTTGCGAAGAAGGTGTTAGGAGCCAAGATGGGATTCCCCTCGTTCGGACTGTTTGGTACCGACCAATCGCAACTTACCGTCATCCAGGGATACCAAAGTGCCAACGACCTTGTAGTCATGCTATGGTACTTCGCCTCGGGCGACAATAAGCGTTACCCCTTCGACAAATACCGGCAGATTTTCGACAAAGAAATTCGCCCCACCATGAACGAAAAACTTGCCAGCGAATAAAACCGTATAACAAATAAATCTAAAACAATTACACCATGGGCCTATTCAGCAAAAAAGAAAAGAAAGAGACCCTCGACCAAGGTCTCTCAAAGACAAAAGAAAGTTTCTTTGCAAAGCTCTCAAAAACCATCTTGGGCAAATCAACTGTGGACGAGAGTGTGCTCGACAATCTCGAAGAGACTCTCATCACCTCCGACGTGGGGGTGGAAACCACGCTGAAGATTATCGACAAGCTCCAAGAACGCATCAAACGAGACAAATATATCAGCACAGCCGAGCTCAACTCAATCCTTCGGGCAGAGATTGCTACCCTGCTGAGGAAACACGATGGCTCTTTCCCCGAAGACTTCGACTCGCCTCTTCCACACCAACCCTACGTGGTGCTGGTAGTCGGTGTCAATGGCGTGGGCAAGACCACCACAATTGCCAAGCTTGCCTACCAATACAAGCAGGCGGGCAAGAAAGTCATGCTCGGTGCCGCTGACACTTTCCGTGCCGCTGCTGTCGAACAGCTCCAATTATGGGCCGACCGCGTGGGAGTTCCCATCGTACAGCAGGGCATGAACGCCGACCCCGCCTCGGTGGCATACGACACGCTCCAATCCGCCCTCTCCAAAGGTATGGACGTGGTGCTCATTGACACTGCCGGCCGTCTGCACAACAAAATTGGTTTGATGAACGAATTGGGCAAAATCAAAAAGGTGATGCAAAAACTCATGCCCGACGCGCCACACGAAGTACTCCTTGTACTCGATGCCAGTACCGGACAGAACGCCATTGAGCAGGCAAAGCAGTTTACCGCAGCCACCGATGTCAACGCCCTTGCCCTCACCAAACTCGACGGCACTGCCAAGGGTGGTGTCATCATAGGCATCAGCGACCAATTCCAAATCCCAGTGCGCTATATTGGCCTAGGCGAGAAGATGACCGACTTGCAAGTATTCAACGCCGACGAATTTGTCGACAGCCTGTTTGAAAAATAGTCACCACAATTGAAAATCAACATCATCACCCTCGGGTGCAGCAAAAACACCGTCGACTCTGAAAACGTCGCCGGTCACCTCACTAAGGTGGGACACCATGTCTATTTCGACCGTCGGCAGAACGACTGCGACACTGTCATCGTCAACACCTGCGGTTTCATTGGCGATGCCAAGGAAGAGTCTGTCAACACCCTGCTTGCACAGATTCAGGCAAAAAAGTATTTCAACCAGCGTCACGCACGCGACGGTCGTCGTCGAAAGCTGATAGCGGTGGGTTGTCTTGTAGAGCGCTACCACGACCAGCTGTCCGCCGAACTGCCAGAAGTGGACGCATGGTATGGCGTTCATGCATGGGACATGCTCATCGAAAGCGAGACACCTTTCGCCAGCCAACGCCAAACTAGCACACCTACCCACTATGCCTATCTCAAAATAGCCGAAGGCTGCAACCGCAGCTGCTCCTATTGTGCCATCCCACTCATCCGTGGGAAGCATGTCTCACGTCCCATCGATGAACTCGTCGACGAGGCCAAACGACTCGTAGCAAACGGTGTCAAAGAGCTCATCGTCATCTCGCAGGACACCACCTACTACGGCCTTGACCTTTACGGTCATCGCCGCCTCGGCGACCTTCTAGAACGCCTTGCCACCGAAAGCGGAGCCACATGGATACGCCTGCACTATACCTACCCCACCTCCTTCCCCACCGATGCCATCGATGTTATCCGTCGCCACGACAACATCTGCAACTACATCGACATCCCACTCCAGCACATCAACAGCCGCATCCTTGCCTCCATGCAGCGTGGTATCGACCGCGAAGGCACTCTCCAGCTCCTGCAAACCTTCAGAGCCCAACTACCCAACGTCTGCATCCGCACCACCCTCATCGTTGGCTATCCCGGCGAGACCGAAGCCGAGTTTGAAGAACTCAAACAATTCGTCCGCGATGCCCAATTCGACCGCATGGGCTGCTTTGCCTATTCCCCCGAAGAGGACACCCCCGCCGAAAAACTAGGCGACACCGTGAGCGAAGAGGATAAACAACGCCGCGTCAGCGAGCTCATGGCGATACAAGAAGACATATCCCTTGCCAAAAACCAAGCCCGCGTCGGCAACAGCTACCGCGTCATCATCGACCGCCACGAAGGCGACCACTACATCGGCCGCACCGAATACGACAGCCCCGACATCGACGACGAAGTCCTCATACCCGACACCACCCCTCTTCGCGTCGGTGAGTTCTACCATGTCCGCATCACACAAGCCCTCGAGAACGACCTCTTTGCCGAGATGGTGTCGTTCTAATAGCTGATTTGGGTTAGTCTCGTGTATAAAAGCAAGCCCGCCCTTCCGTAAAGAAAAGGCGGGCTTTATAGTTCCACAAAAAGTTCTTTGGCTTACGCCTCAGCGTTCTTTTCGATGGCTAGTCTACCTCTGTAATATCCGCATTCGGGACATACATGGTGATACATTACAGGAGCGCCGCAATTGCTGCACGTCGTGAGCTGGGCTTTCTCCAAACTGTCGTGTGTTCTGCGCTTCGCTGTGCGAGTTTGCGAGAATCTGTGTTTTGGATGTGGCATAATTTATTATTTTTTATTTGTTTATTAATCTAATAATTGTTTTAATGCGTCCCAGCGGGGGTCGCTCTCACCCTCTCCAAGCTCTCTCACCGTCTCTTCTCCTCCTGCTCCCTCTTCCGTCGGCTCATCCATGATGAAACTCAACATTTCAGGGTCGCATTCGCCCTCTGGGTGGACATGTTGCATGGGCATACTCACTACCACATACTCGTACATCCATTGGGCAAGGTCTATCTGGTAGGCACTCTCAGGGAGATACACCACGTTCTCATCCTCACTCGTCTCGGTGTCACTGAATTTCACCCACAACTTCTCCTCTCCCTCCACCGGTACTTCCATCTCCCTTAAGCAGCGGTCGCATGTCGTCTTCACCGTCCCTCGAAAGGAAAAAGTGAACATCAACATTCTCTCGCGACGCTCCAAAACGACCTCAAAATCGACTTTTCCGTCCTTCAATTCGTCATTTTTATACTCCTCGAAGAAGGTGTTGCCCAATACGTAACTATACTCGTATTTCCCTGTCTTTAAACCACTAAACTGGACAACCGTATCGACTTTTTGACTCATTTTTGCACTCTTATTGAGTTTGCAAAATTACAACTTTTTTTTAACATAGCAAAAAAAAACTCTTTTCGCACAAAAAAACTTTGCCGCCACCACGACGGCAAAGCAATTATGAAAAATTTGAAATTCAGCCTAAACTTATTTCCGAGCAGCCAGCAGCAGTTCCATCATCTTGATGGCACTCTCGCTGATGACCGTGCCAGGTCCGAATATGCAGGCGGCTCCCGACTGGAACAAGAACTCATAGTCCTGCGGCGGGATAACGCCACCCACAACGACCATGATATCCTCGCGACCCAGTTTTTTCAGTTCCTCAATCACCTGGGGGACTAAGGTCTTGTGGCCTGCTGCCAGTGAGCTGACACCCATGATGTGGACATCATTCTCCACGGCCTGCTTGGCAGCCTCGGCAGGTGTCTGGAACAGCGGTCCCATATCCACGTCGAAGCCCAAGTCGGCATAGCCTGTGGCCACCACCTTGGCACCGCGGTCGTGACCGTCCTGACCCATCTTCGCCACCATGATACGGGGGCGGCGGCCCTCCAACTTAGCAAATTCGTCAGTCATTGCCTGAGCCTTCTTGAAGCTCTCACTATCTTTTGTCTGAGTACTGTACACGTTGCTGATAAGGTTTATTTTTGCTTTATAACGTCCGTACACCTTTTCCAGGGCATAGCTGATTTCGCCCAGCGACGCACGCTTGCGGGCTGCGTCGATTGAGAGTTCCAGCAGGTTGCCCTTGCCAGTCTTAGCACACTCTGTCAGTGCATCCAATGCGGCCTGCACCTCCTCGCCGTTACGCTCGGCACGCAGTTTGGCCAGACGTTCAATCTGAGCCTTACGCACGGCGGTATTGTCCACCTCCAAGGTCTCGATGGGGTCTTCGTGGTCAAGACGGTACTTATTGATACCCACAATGGTGTCGACATTGCTGTCTATACGGCTCTGCTTGCGGGCACTTGCCTCCTCAATACGCATCTTCGGCACGCCGCTCTCAATGGCCTTTGCCATGCCGCCCAGGCTTTCCACCTCCTGAATATGCGCCCAGGCACGGTGTGCCAGCTCGTGAGTCAGGCTCTCCACGTAGTAGCTGCCTGCCCACGGGTCAACGACGCGGCAGATGTTGGTCTCTTCTTGCAGATAAATCTGCGTGTTACGGGCGATACGGGCACTGAAGTCCGTCGGCAACGCGATGGCCTCGTCCAACGCGTTGGTATGCAGGCTCTGCGTGTGTCCCAAAGCAGCGCCCATAGCCTCGATGCAGGTACGTGCCACATTGTTGAACGGGTCTTGCTCCGTCAAGCTCCAGCCCGATGTTTGGCAGTGTGTACGCAATGCCAGCGACTTCGGGTTCTTGGGGTTGAACTGGTTCACAATCTTCGCCCACAGCATACGGGCCGCACGCATCTTGGCAATTTCCATAAAGTGGTTCATGCCCACGCCCCAGAAGAAGCTCAAGCGCGGTGCGAAATCGTCCACGCTCATGCCAGCGTTGATACCCGCGCGCAGATACTCCAAGCCGTCGGCCAACGTATAAGCCAACTCAATGTCGGCCGTGGCACCCGCTTCCTGCATGTGGTAGCCCGAAATGGAGATGCTGTTGAACTTCGGCATGTGCTTCGACGTATACTCGAAGATGTCTGCGATAATCTTCATCGAGGGCAACGGGGGATAGATATAGGTGTTTCTCACCATAAACTCCTTCAGAATGTCGTTCTGAATGGTACCCTGCAGCTGGTCCTGCGGCACTCCTTGCTCCTCGGCAGCGATAATATAGAATGCCAAGATGGGCAGTACCGCGCCATTCATCGTCATCGACACAGACATCTTGCCAAGGTCAATCTGGTCGAACAGAATCTTCATATCCAGAATGCTGTCCACTGCCACACCGGCCTTACCCACATCACCCACCACGCGCTCGTGATCCGAGTCGTAGCCGCGGTGCGTCGCCAGGTCGAATGCGCAACTCAAACCCTTCTGGCCCGCAGCGATATTTCTACGGTAGAAGGCGTTCGACTCCTCGGCAGTCGAAAAACCGGCATACTGTCTCACCGTCCAAGGCCGCATCACATACATCGTGCTGTACGGTCCGCGAAGGAATGGTGCAATACCGGCGGCATAGTTCAGATGCTCCATCCCTGCCAGGTCGTCTTTACCGTAGACAGGCTTCACATCTATCTGCTCCGGAGTCTTCCAGTTCTTCTGAATATCGTTCTCTTTTTCCCATTGCACAAAGGATTCTCCGTTTTCCTTTGCCGCCCGGAAGTCAACTTTTGAAAAATCTGGTCTCATTATCAATCTTTTATATTAATATCTACATATTACTATGAAATGCAAATATAATATTTTTTTTTAATACAACAACCTTTTACCCCTATTTTTTCTTGTACAAATTCCTTAAATAAAGTATCCGCCTACTGTTCACCGCGTAGAACAGCAGATGCATAAAGTACAGTTGCTTCTGTTTCAAGTCAATCAATTTCAATTTCTCAAACAGCGCATCCGTCAATTCCTCTAACGACCCAATTCCGCACCTCGACTGCAAAAAGGCATAAACGGCTTCTGTCTGCTGCCACAGGAAGATAACACTGCTCTATTGTTGGATTTTGCATAATTAATCCTATAATTTCATCCTGTTTATCAATTGGTTAAACCAACACAGATTGCCGACATCGGACAGATTGGGAACAGCAAATCTTTTCCGTTTGATATTGACCATCACTTCAACCTCTTCGGGGTGAATGTTACCATCAATGCTGGCAGCATAAAGCATCAGCAACGTCTCGGATTCATCTTAGATGAGTTGCATGATTATTTTCTATAGTGCTTATTTTTACGTTTTTCAATTCACAGGGTTGAAGATAGGGTTTTCCTTCGAAGGTGGCTTCGAGGAGTTCGACGGAAAGGTTCATTTCGGAGGCGATGAGAAGGTATTGCCCATTGTTAACCAAAGGGAATGAGGTTAAATCCACTTTGTCGCCTGGTTCCAGTGGAATGAAATCCATATCGTCGAAATAATAACAGATAGAGACCTTCTTGTTCGTTTCCTTTGGCGTTTGTTCGTCGTGGCGTTTGGGTCTAAACCGATTGGTTTTGTGATTATACAATTCGCTAACCAACACTACATTGCAATAGAGCAGTTTGTCAGAAGTGTTCTTTAGTGTTAATGAAAGAGTGCCTTCGGGAACGTATGTCTTTTCTACAACAATGTCATTAGTTTCATTGTCGGATTGTGGAGTGTTGGAGAAGTACACTATATTTGCGTAGAGAGAATCATAAATATCTACCGGGATTGGGCAAGTATCACACCCTCTTGTCACCACTCCGACAGCACCATAGTGGCGGTTGTCATTTCCATGTTTCTTTACAGACTTACGGACTTTGGAATTGAGAGCAGAGAAAACGCTTTGCGCATTTTTTTCCACATCAATCAAACGGTTTTGAACAGAGACCTTTCCTGTTTTGTTGGAGAGGAACACTCTTCCTGTGCTGTTTTCGACTATGGTCACACTGCCACCCTTTTTGATGTCGAGGATGTCGTCAAGGTCAACATACCTCAAAGGGCTGACCTTTACCCAATTTGCTTCGTTTGCATGCCGTAGGGTAACATCACCCACCACATGCTTGATTTGGTAATTCTGCTGTGCATTGGCAATCATTGGAAACACAATGCATAATACGATAAGTAAACGTTTCATTTATTTCTGTTTTGAAGTTTGACGGTTATTTTCTTATACAGGGCTACGAAACCGAAATAGATGTCGTAAGCCAACAAGCCAATGGCTATCATGGACAATGACGGTGCAAAGTCTATACATAGATTATGTTTTGCAAACAATACGCATCCAATCCAGAAGAATAGATATAGAGCAAGTATTTGTGCCAATCGGAACAGCAGTTTTCCTGTGGCGAGTTTCTTGCCGGTCAAAATAATGTTTAGCCCAACAAAAACGGCACAAGAAATGATAGCAATGAACCAGTTGAGCCAGTTTGGTGCGTTCTGGATGTCGTGTTCTCCAATGATGGTTTCGAGAATGACAGCCTGAATCTTCAAACCACCCATGGTGCCTATTGGTGTTTGGTGCATATCCAATATGTTTGCAGTGTCGCCAACGAGTACAATCTTATCCTTTATCCGTTCGGCACAACTTTCGTATTGGTCAATGAACAATTCAGGCTTCAACGCCCAAAAGTCAAGCGTCGGATAATAAATGCTGGCTTCGTCAAGTTCTCTTTTGTCAATGTCATACCCCGCCAATTTTGCCACTTCAGCGGCGAAAGAATGATATACAGAGTCGCCGACTTCGAATTGCATACAGTAATTCCTTATCACGCCATTCTCCAGATTCACCATGCCCCCATGCGATAAGTGATTACTGTCGCAGAAATAGGATTTGTGGATCGCGTTATTGTCTTGTGGGGCGAATGACTCTGCCATAACAATATTGGGATCCGATGTGGCATCAATTAGTGAGCTATCTCCGTCATATTGATATTCAAATACGACATCAACGCCAATGGCTTTCGGTTCGGCCGCTTTTATGTCGTGCAGCAGTGCCGTTATTTCCTCCCTTGACAGACCTTCAACATCTACGAGAACGACATTCTCGCTGATTATTCTCGGAAGGCTGCTGTCTGCCACAGCGTAATATAAGTCTGAAAGTTTATAGTCTTTCACCTCGATACTGGACTTCAGTGCCAGCATCGAAGTGAAGCTATACAATAGAGTTTTTGACAACGCCACCGCCAGCAGTGTAATTGCAGTGGTATGAAGCGTCACGTTCAGTATTCTTTTATGTTGTTTGCTTTTCATTAGAGTTGTTAATCTAGTCCATCAAGAAGGATGAATGCTGCCCAGTATTTGGGGTCTTGGTAAGGTTTAAACATTTGTCCTGTGTCGTGAGTCTTTTTGGACTTGCCTGTAGTAGACTTGGAGCGGAAAGTTCCACCACTGCCTCTAAATTCACCTCTCTGTTTGCGTTGTTCTATAGCCCATTCGATTTTATCAACCTCGTAGTTGCGTACATATTCTTGTGCAGCCTTCAGGGCTTTCTGTTTTGACATCTTCTTGATTAGCCAATTTTCATAAAATTGAGTCATTAACATTTGTGTGGCACGGTCATCCACCTTCCAGAGACTCATAATAATAGAGTTGACCCCTGCCTTTTTAAACCCACGCTGAAGGCCGAAAACGCCATCGCCTTTCAACTCACCCAATCCCGATTCACAAGCAGAAAGAACAACCATATCAACATTTTTCAGGTCCAGTTGGGCAATCTCCGATGCTGTGAGGATACCATCGTTATAGGTGCTTGTGTTGGGCATGCCATTCTCCAATGTCATGTTGGCTCCAGCCAAAAGCAGTCCAGACCGAGTCATGGACTTGTCTTCTCCCACAATGGACTCTCTCTCTGATTTTGCTTCTTGTTTTCCTTCGTAATAAAAGCCGTGCGTTCCTATCTGAATAACATTGACATCACTGCCAGACATTTGCTTGAACGAAAATTCAGTGCCCAAGGAATCTGTAAACATCTTTGTCTTGATAGATGCCCGTCTCATAAAGTCATAGATAGACATCGCTTCGGCGAGAGTGCCAGGCAAAAATTCAGCATTATTTCCCCTACTGACTGAAATTGAATCCGAATTCCACGGGAAATAGGTGAAACTACGCTGCCCGTCGGCTCCACGCAAAGTGGTATCAATCGTTGCGTCATAACGCAGACCACCGTAGATGCTACAGTTCTTAATATAGGCTTTCTTTTTGTCTTTTGCTAGTTCGCGAGTTGACGAGAGACGATAGAGATTATACCTGTCCGAAATCAGGCGTGTCGAATCCTCATAATCGGGCAGAGATTCTATCGCAATATTATACAACTCGCCAGTTGGGGCAAAATAAATTGTTTTTGCACCATCCAGAGTTGTAGACAGCTCCTCCCAGATGACACGTGAGAGTCGCGAATTGGAATAAAGATTATTCGTTGACAGCGATTCTCCCTTTGTCAGTTTTGCCAGCACTACTTGTTTTGGTGCCGTCCATTGAGGACGTATCACGTATGCCACATATATTGTCGTGTCATTGTCTGTGGTAAAAGAGTTGAATTCAATCGCTGCTTCATTTGAGTTAAGTTGTTTTTTTACATCAGTCCATTCTATAGACATGTCTCGAGTGATATCGCCAAAGGCCTTGGCCCTATTTGATAGTTGCTGCTCTGCTTTCAATATTTCTATCCTTAAATAGTCTGGTGAATATTTTGTTTTTGATGAAGACATTGTGTCAAGCTGCTTTAACAATCCCATATAAAAACTGATAGAATCATACCATGAAAGTGCCATTGAATCCTTGCTGCTAATTATGGTTTCATGCAGGTTTTGTTCTGTATTTAATAGTACACCTTTGGATAATAACAAAGCATTCGTTGCACAAATAATATTTGAATCAGAGGCCACAGAATATGAAGTTATTGGTATTGTTTCTAAGAACGAATAGCTTATTTCATTCCAGAATCTTGATCGATAATTGCCCGGCATTACAGTAAAACCCAGTCTGATTTGATCTTTACGAGCATTAAATAAATCTAGTAAAATCGAAGAAGTTAGATTGTATAATCCCATATTTATCAAGCATTCTAATTCGGACTCTAAAATCAGGATTTTGTCTACAACAGCGTCCTTTCTGTTGCCAATCACTGTTAGGTATTTATATGCAGCATCATACTGTCTTAACAACATGTAGCATTTGGAAATATTTAATAGTCCCCAATCATATCTATTGTCAACATTAATATCATTTGCATTAACCTCTTTCATACATGAATCAATAAGATCTTCAGCCGAGTTTAGGAAAAAACCATTTTTAAAATAATCATATAAACATTCTGAAGATGCAATAAAATAAGGTGATGATGACGCCCCCAATGCTTTTTCATAGGCATCAGCTGCCATATAAAGATAGTTTAAACTAGCCTCAACATTATTAAGTCGCTTGTATGTCCTTGAAACGGTATATAAACGATTGGCGACCTCAACAGTAGGTTGATAGTTTGACAATCCAATCACATAGTTCAATGCTACGGTGTCATTGTTTAATGCCGACTGATAATCACCCATAGACTTCAAATACAAGGACTGATAACTTAAATATGCGAGGCTATACATTGTAATTCTATCACGGAATACATCTGTTTCTTTTGATACATTCTCCATAAGAGTACCACTTACATACATGCTCTGTAAAACAGAAAATGCTTCGCCCAAATATCCTTCATCGGAGAAAAATGCAAAACATGGTATATACAAATAAGAGGCGTTAATATAATCCCCAACTCCGACATTGTATTTCATTGGTTTACAAAAATCTTTTACTTCTTCATGTAACCACCTCGAATAATCCAACGCCTGATCCTTTTGGCCTAATCGCACATAACTTGTTATGGGCAAACTTAGTAATGTTGGTGATGTAGGATTGTAAACGATAATATCCTTAACTGAACTATGGTGAATAAGGTCATTTATATTTTGCAACACCATATTGTCTAATTGTTTCGCATAGGAGATGTTTGTTTGGTATAATAGTCCAGCAATAGAAAAGACGCATTCTGCATTTAAGGCAGAAAACGAGAAAGCATTACTGTTGATATAATAATAAGCTTTTATGGTAAGAGAATCTGCAACATCCAACCTTCCGATATTGATAAATGATGCGGCCAAATCATAAATCGTAGCCAAATACACACGTGAATACGACTCACCTAGTCCATTATCATTTGACCCTTCCAATGTTTTTAATAATTCAAGATTGGCATCGCGTAGTTTTTCTGCATCACCAGTACGTCGATATTCTCCCGTTAATAATTGCGTGGTTAAAACATATTCAATGATTTCTATGTTGTCAGAGTCCGCCTTTATGTATTCTCTGGCCCTCAGCGCATTCTGAAAGGATTCATCGTACTTGCCTTTTGCATAAAAACTAAGGCCAATTCTATTGTGAAGCATAACATAAGCACTTGGCTTTTTTATGGAGAGACTATCCATATATGACAATGCCTGTTGGGCTATCTGTATGCATCTGTCCAAGTCACTATGATAATAAGCCTCATTGCATTTTTGCAATTCTAAATCAATATTGTAACTTGTGGATTGTCCTATTGCCGATGTAAAACAGAAAAAGGTTATAACAAGTAATCCTATTTTTTTCATAAAAAGCACTATTAAAAATCGTGATTCCAATTGTTTAGTTGTTTGACATACTTGTATTGTAAACATTTTTTGTCCGAGCAAATTAGATGAAGTTTTATTTCGTGAATGACTAACGGTTTATCAAATTCACGATCATAACGCACTTCATTGCAGATTGAAAAAAGGGCAGGAAGAAAGTTCCTTTCTTTTACTAAAAGAGGGTATAGCTTAAACTGAGCGATGTCATCAAGATAGATATGTAGTGTAGACTTCTTTGTTGTTTTATTCCACCATCGATGAACATATTGTTTTATAACCCCAAGAATTTCTTCTGGCAATATGTCACTTGGGCGAACACTCCAGCAATGAATGTGTGGAAGACCATCGCACTTGTTCTGTTGATTTGCCTCACTTTGAATTCTATCGTAAAAAGCAATTTCATCTTTCCCCAAAAGAAGGACAATTATGGTGCCATTCTCTGAGTTTTGAATGAAAGTTGAGGGGCAAATCTGTTCCCTGACATCTATTGTCAAATGTGACTTTTTCTCTTCCGACAATGGCGTTCCTTTTATTTCTTTGACTATTTCCTTAAAATGTATGTCGTTTTTGTTTCTATCTTCCTTGTCAATGGAGTTGACTGCATCTTGAAATTTCTGCAATAATGGTTGAGGGAATTTGAAAGAGTCTCGCTCCAAGCGTGTCAATGCATATGTGGAAGCAAAACGATGGGACATCAATGCGTGAATATTTGGGAACACCTCAATGCTCAAATCTCTGAGTTTCTTGTAGTGGTGCCAGCCGTATACATGACGTTGTAAATCGCTTTTGGCCACCCTTAGTTCATGGTGGATATAATGGGTTTGTTCATCTTCACGAACGCGCATTTCAATAAGGATATCAGCGTTTAGGTGAAGATCTTTGCCACGCTCGTCAAATACAAGGATGGATACCTTTGCCTTGTCACGCAACAAGTCCATTAGAGCGTTGTAGGGCAACTTTTCGAGGCCTTCGCCAATTGCCGTAAATCCTCCAACCACAATTGAATTCAAAAAATCCTTATTCGGCAGTTCCTTTATTTCTTGAAATATGCAATTATATTTTTGAATAGGAGTTTTGTTGTCAAGATTTTGGCAATCAAAAACATTGAAGAAATCATTCGCCCGTTCGGGTTTTATGTTGGCAAATGTGTTGCACTCATCGCTTCGATTAGCAACTGTCCAATGTAAGGAGTTTGTGCGATCATTATAATTAATTATTTCGTGCCTAATCATTTTACACATATCACAAAACTTTTCTCCTTGATACTTATCGTTTCCACAGCAATTAACTATGAATTTTTCGTTAATGTGCCAATTGTAACCCATACCTTCAATGGAAATATGACCAACTTGTGACTCTTTGAGTTTTGGCAAATCAAAGTGCTTACACAATTCGCACTTGGGCATTTTAGATGGTTGTGGTTGTCGAATTTCTTGAATGATCCTGCCCACATGCAATCCGTTATATCTTGTTTGCATATCTCTCGCTTTACGATTAATATCATAATAACGACAATTCGAGTGAGACTCTGCTGACATGCCATACATCATCTGTAGAGCAATGTCCATTTTACTTATTCCACGATTGCCATATATGGCGATGCATATTCCTTTTTCTCCATTTGGATTGGGAAGACGAAAGCCTCCATAAAATAGTTCATCTAGGCCGGAGATACCGGTCGAAATTTTGGACTCTATTTTTGTATTCTCCATAATACTATTTTTTTATTATTCTATCATTTATGTCTTTGTACAAAGGATAATAACCCAGTTGATTGTCGACGACATTCAATCCAATATGTTCATAATAGGAGTGCAAAAGAGACTCTCCTTCTCCTATTTGACGCTTTGTGTTGCTATGGGCTGTAAGATAATAAAGTTTCTCGGTCTTTCTGTCTTTATCGGAATATGATATCATCCGCAAGGTTGACATGTCGGTCAAAGATAGTCCTGTAATCAGACAAGTATAATGAGAAAAGAAGTGCAACTGCACCGTCGTTTGCCATGAGTATACATTACGTTGCATATCGAATGTTTCATCTTGTGACAAAACAACATGGTTGGCTTCTGGATTTGGCATTACTTCATACAATGGAGGAATATAGCCGTGGATGTGATAAACACGTATGGTATTGCTGCAGTCATGTAAACGTTCCATGCCGTCGAATACCTCGATGGTTTTGAGTTTCTGCTCTTTATCATCATTTGATTGAACCAAATCGATAGCGTCAGACAGAAAATTGTCATAATTCTGGGTGACGACGGCTGCTATATTATTTTTTTTCACAATCAACTCGGCAAGGATGAAGAGGGAATAGAAAGGAACCTCCCAAAGCCTTAATGCACCATCTTTAAATTGCTCATACTTTTTGTATGCCTCTGACAGAACATCCCGATTGCATTGGTTATACAGGAAGTCCTGTATAATCGGAATGTAGCTTACTCCAAGTCTGTATTTGAGTACAGATGTCTTAAGGTCTTGCTGCACTGTATCCAATGAACGTAGCTCTTCATCCGATAATCCGGCAGCATCTCTCAGGCAGTTTAATAATGCATCCCACCGCATGTCTACATTTGGACCAGCATTGATGCCTGTGCCGACATACAGAATCATTGGGCGACCTGTATTAAAGTCCTTTTTCAGACATTCAAATTGATGTTCGTACAGATAGTCAGTCATGGTTGATTATTATTCTTGGGACAACTTCAGTTCCTCAATTAGTTTGTTCGACATAATGTCGGCTGGGGCCTGAAGGACGGTGATGACCCACGACTGGGTGATTTCATCCCAATCCTGTGAGGTAATAAATTGCCAACTATTGGTGAAAACGTTTTCGCCTTCGGAGGCTTTCTTCTTGCGGGCTTTGCGGTTTTGTTTCCAGTTTTCACGGTAACCCGTTGTCAAACTACATGTTTCTTTTATGTCAAGAGAAATCTGATATTCGCCAGTGCCCCAAATGGGATGCGCTTCGCCTTCGGCATCTATGTATCCCGAATAGGAACGCGGTACAACGAAGCTGTTGCCGACAACCTTATACTTAGGCTCGTCGTTGCCGTGACGCACATACCGCAGGAAGCCATTGGAGTCCAAGTCCTCTTTCTTCACAGGGATATTGATAGTGAATTCGCCCAACTGCTCGTCGCGGAATATCTGTGTAATCTCGTTCATCCAGGAAGAGGTGACGACGAGGTGCAGGTTCATGGCATAGTTCTGGCGGTCTTCCCAGCGGAATGCGGTGTCGAAGGTGGAGTTGGGAAGGTTGGAATGGGTGGGGCTGACGATGAGCGTGTCCAAAACCAGTTCGAATTTGCCGTGCTCCACGATGCGGTTTATCTTGGAGCAGTCAATATGCATAGATATGTAGAAGAGCGTGTCCTCTCCATCTTTGCGGACAACGCCGATGCCGTTGAACTTCATGCCTGTCGGGTCCATAGGACTTGCCAGCGAGGTTGTGGAATAGAAATCCTTGAGTCCGGAAATGGTGCGGATTTGTGTGCAGAAGGTGTTTTCGGCATTGACGGTCTGCTCCCACTCCTGTTTCAGCCGTTGGTTGCGTGTTATCAGACTGGCGACGGACTGCACCCCGAGGTTGACGACGGAGGTGACGTAACCGGCACCTATCCCTTTGGCGGCATTAAGGGAGGCTGCCAGGAGAAGGTCCCCAAGCTCCCCACGGGTAGAACCGCAACGGACTTGGTCGCTGTATGCTTGGATTTGGTTTGCCAGACCTTCGTCGGTATAGACAAAGGCGGTGTATTTGACGGTTTGGGCCATCATAGGAACGGTGCAGATGATTGCACATAGGATAACGAATACTTTTCTCACGGCTATAATTGTATAAGTTTGATTAATACGACTTGACTATTTGTTTGTTCTTGTTTAGAACTACTATTTTCCCGTTTTTTACAGCGCATGTATGACCATTGTCTGCTGAGAATGAACGTCTGAAGTCAAAATATGTGACCGCGCGACTGTCTCCTGGACAGAAAACATCGTCATACTCAAATGGAATGATGATTTTGTTGTTGATGTCGACAATCCCCCATTTCCCGTTTCGCTGTGCCTGTAGGTATCCCTCCTCATCGAAAACCAGTCTGTTAGTTTTCCCATACAGGTGTATCTTTGAATAAAGGAATGGTATTATTATTTTGTTTTGTTCGTCAATGACACCAAACTTACTGTTTTTTTGCGCTACAATATACCCATTCATATCGGCTTGTATTATTGTGTCGTATTCAAAGGGAACAATTACTTTATCGTTCATGTCGACGATTCCCCATTTCCCGTTTCTTTTTTCAATGTCGAATGTCTTGATGACATACCCTTTGATATGAAGCACTACCCGCGGATTGTCGACGGCATCGGATGATACGGTGACAGTCTTGTTGAATCCTCCGATTATACCTGTGTTGTAACGAACTTTGACATAGGCACTTTCCCCTGGCATTATCTTTTCTTGAGACAATTCTGGAGTCGTGCATCCACAGGAAGACCGTACGTTTTTAATGTTTAATGGTTTGTTTCCTGTATTGACAAACTCGAACCTGTATTCTGCAATGCTATTTCTTTTTATTGTTCCAAAATTGTGTTCTTTAGTTGCAAATTCAATCTTTGGCCCATCCTTAGGAGTTGTTGGAGTTTGTGCTATTACTGGGAATGCGAAGCATGTCATTAATAAAGCAAGGACAATATTCGATTTTACCATTATTCATTTGCCTTGTTCTATCCCATCAGGCCCATCGGTTTTTTAGGTTGGTGCCCGATACCCGAAGGGCAGTAAGTTAATAAAAAAAAGAAGCGCGGGTATCAAACTCATCGTTTATCCCGTGCATAAAGGCCTTCGCATTGCCCACTCATCGGAGATAAACAATGCCGAGCCCACGCTGTGATGAATATACAGAATAGTATATTTCACACCAATAGGCACTGGTCATTGTTCATTTTGCGATGAGTGTTTTAGAATTTGCGAAGTTCTTATGCACCGCAGATGAACGCTGTTTCAGCGTCTTTCTTATCATGACTGTCGCCCCGTCGGGTGGCTTTTTCGTGCTTGCGGGACGGCGACCATGCACTAGTCCCATCTACGCACTCCACAGGAGCTTGTATCCCCACAGCCCGTCAAAGGCCCGGCTGGTTGACGATGCAAAGGTACATATTATTTTTGAATCCACAAAAATTATTTTCATGGACACGGTTTTTTGCGGGGTTGAAGCCACTTGCATTCGTAGTACTCCAGAATTCCGCAAATGCAGTGTTAATTAATTAGGTAACTTTCTATTGGTCGCTTTTTATGCAATTTTGTGGCTTGACAATGCGTGTAAACTCCCTTTGCTCGCTTTACGTAACGACAAAGCGATTCTTGTTCAAAAATACACTTTTATTCATGCCTCGAAAGATAATACCATTACCTTGTCCCAATAATCCTAGTTGCTTTTGTTTAATTGTCCCGACTAAGCAGGGCGAGAATGCGGATAAACAGGTTGATAATGTCTAAATAAATATCCAACGCGCAGTCCACCGCGTTGTCGATAGTTTTGGGGTACATCTGCGCCTTGGCGATGTCGTAACCTATATAGCCAGAGAAGATGATGACAAACAGCCAGTCGAAGGCCACGCCGCGATAGCCCAGCAGAAACGTGGCAACCAATTCCGCCACAATGCCTACCAGCAAGGCAATAAACAACGTGCGGCCTAATCCTAGGAACAGCTGTGGGCGGATAAGCCCCAGCAGTATCATCGTGGCGGTGACAATTCCCGTCAGCAACAACGCCTTCGTCACAATTGTCACAGGCATCCAGGGCACTATCAGGCACAGCACCACCCCCATAGGCACCACCAGCAGATTAAACCCCAGAAAACTAATCCACGGATTGTCCGACTTCACCGAGAGTACAATGCCTCCAATGGCAAACACCAGATAACCCACTATAACCATCCTGCTCTTCACCCCCGCCAGCGCGTTGGCAATGGGCACCGCGCAATAGGCCACCATCAGGGCGTTCACCATAAAACCCCACAGCAGCGTGCCGCACATCACGGCATTATACGTGCGTGCATCCACCTTGTCGGCCAAGCCCGAATTAAGTCTTTCCTCTTTGCGGCTGTCAAAAACCGCCAATGATGTACTCTGTGCCATAATCTGTTATCTTTTATCTTTTTATATTTCTATATTTGTTATTCCCCTGCTGAATTCAGTTCTTCTGCCAGAGCCAAATACTTGGCAGACTTCTCTTCGTCCCCCATGTCGCGGTAGGTACAACCAAGATAATATGCCGCCGCGTAATCCTCCTCATCCTCCTCCAACGCCTTCAGGTAGCAATGCTCCGCCTCCTCATACCGTTGCATATTCCCCAACGCTATACCCCGCTGGCACTGCACACCGTAATATTCCGGCATCATCTCCAGCACCTTGTCAAAATCAGCCAAAGCCTTCTCAAACAAGCCTTTTGCCTCCGACACATCCACCTTCATCTCCATCTCCGCTTCCTCCTCCGCGTCACCATGCGTCTCCAAATACTCCAACTGGGCCTTCTCCACCGCCATATCCAAATACTGCAGCCCAGCCTGATTGTGTGCCAACCCCAGCTCAAACCACAATTCCACATCGTCCGGCACACGTTCCAACTCTTTCACAAGCCGTTGCACATCGGCGTTACCCTGCTCTACAAGCTGTTCCATCCGCCCCTCGAGCATCTTTATCATCGTAGGTCTATCCAATAAATCCATAAGCGAAATTTTTTGCAAAGATACTAAAAAAAACTCAAACAAAAACTTTTCCTTCAAACCCGACCACGCCAAACCACGTCCACTACTCCTGCCTCTCTCCGAAATACCCCTTCACATACCCCCAATCCATGTCGTCCACCAGCACACGACCTTTCGTGGCATGCCCCAAGAAGCAGCAGTTCACCCTCGCCTCATCCATCTTCAGCAGAAACAAGTCGTCCTGTTTCTCTGGCAGCGACACCACATACCGTCCCCTCTCCTCGCCAAACAGAAACGCATCCAGTCGTATCTCCCTACACGTCAACACATCGAATCCTGCCACTGGCACCGACCTTTTGCAACTCTCTACCAACGCCGCAAACAGTCCCCCCTGTCCCACCGCACGCGCTGACGTAATGACACCCGCGTCCAGCAGGCTCCCCAATATCAGCTCCAGATATTCTATATCCTCCTCCTCTGTCGTCATCTTCATAGGCTCCGCCACAATATGCAGACACCTGCGAGCATACTCTGAATCTAGGAAATCCGTGCTCACATTCCCCACCATATACAAATTCTCGCCACGCGACACCACCGCCTCATTCCCCAGCACCTTCGACACCATCCCACTCCCCTTCACCACCTCGTGCGCCAGCGCAATGCACTCCTTCACCCTCGGCTCACGAATCTCCTTGTGTGTCGTGTCCGTACCCGTGTACAGATACTCCTGCTTCTCCACCAGATGATGCTGTCCTTTCAGCCATCCGTAGAGACTCTGCTGCCGCCCATTAGCATCCCACATCGCCAGCAACGTGCTCAACTCCTCCACCGTCGGCATCCTACCTATGATGCACTGCACCTCCTCAAACGCCGGTTGGCTGATACCCATCGCCTCCACAATCTCGGGCGTAAGCAACTCCTCATTATGTACACAATCTTCCATACTACTCTAATAACGCATCTCCGCCCGATTTATTATATTCCTTCATCGCAAGTCGAAATCCTCCCTTTCCATCACATTTAAGTGACCGCTTATTTTAGTGATATTCTATCCATTATAATACAAAACAAGACGCTACTAAAGCAATCGATTGGTCTGCAGAATCCGTCTACGTTCCGATTATTTTTTCGGTCGGCACAATAAATCGAGGAAAGATGCGTTTTATAAGGAATTGTACTTAATTAGCAGACTCTATGAAGAAACATCTCACACTGCTGGCAGCCGCACTGCTGCTTTCGCTAAGCTCCTTTGCACAGGCCGACAAGGCGAAGTTCTATATCGAGGGCCAGTTGGCCACGCCCACCAAGGCGGGGCAGCCCTGGAAGCTGTATAACGTCCGCAGCCAAGGCATCACCTTCACAGACAGGGACACCATCTACGGCCACGACACAGACAAGGGCGTTCAGCTGGTGTTTGACCACGCGGCCACGCAGCACCCGCAGGGGTTCGCCTGCGGGCTGAAGTTCTACCGTTGGCAGAACAACAGCGGACGCTGGCAGGTAGACAGCGAGGTGGAGAACGCCGAGGCCGCTTACACGCAGCAGAAGGTGATGAGCATCATGCTGGTTCTGGACTGCTCTTCATCGATTGGCGACGCGGACTTCGTGAAACTGAAGAACGCGGCCAAGCAGTTTATAGACGTAATTGTGGACAAGTCAAGCGACGGCAACGTTCACATCGGCATCGTGGGATTCAACTCGATGAAGAACACCCGCACCTTCGACATCCGCCCACTGACCAAGGAGACGAAGAAGGAGATGTATGCCTTTATCGACACCCTAAAACTGAACAACCGCACGGCATTCTACTACGCCATCAACCAGGGGTTGGACAATATCAAGCGGTATGTGAACAAGCTGAAGATTGACAAGGAAAAGAAGTACGATGGCAATTTTGTGATTGCCTTTACGGACGGATACGACAACGACTCATTCGACCCCAAGATTGGCAAGGCTGCCGAGGGCACTGAGCACCGCTATTTCCAGCATGTAAACCAGCGCATACTGAAGGAGAAGATTGGCGGCGCGCCGATTGAGAGCTACGTGCTGGCCATCCGTGGCAACGATGTGGACAGGACGAACACGGACTTTGAGCGGGTACTGGGCGCGCTGTCGCACAACGGCAACGGCGACAAGTTCTACCAGCTGTCGAATTTCGACAAGCTGCAGGCGGCTTTCGAGGAGATTGGCACCAACCTGATTAACAAGTGGCAGAGCATCTACTGCTATATTCCGCGCGGCTACGACGGACGGGTACGGTGGACGATTGAGTGTGGCGACGTGGCACGCAAGTTTTTCATGGGCGTGAACGGCAACCTAGGATGGCTGAAGTACCCGCTGGTGAAAAACGAGACGACGGGACTCTACGTTCAGGAGCCGGGCGGCATCATCCTTGCCGCAGGACTGGACATGACGTTTCCCATCACGAACCTCATTTCGGTGGGCGGATACGTGGAGTTGAACGTGTCGAAGGGCGTGGGCTTCGGCTTTGCGCCGCAGGTCGCGTTCACCTTCCCAAACAACAGCGCAATACTGCTGGGCATGGGCTACCGTGGGACTGACCACTTCAACTCGAACGGGGTGCTGTTCCGCGCAGCATACAAGCACACGGGACCGTGGTATTTCACTGCGTCGTACTCAGTGGGCTACGGCAACACCTTCATGGTTGGCGCGGGCTACACTATCTGGGGCCGGAAACTGGAATAACGTTTGAGTGCCAGAACGATTGAATGATATAGATAGGTATGAGCAAACAACCCTTTTTCAAACGCACGTCGGTCAAGATTGCACTCCTAACGCTTGCATTCGCGGTGATTATGGTGATAGGCCTTATCCCGCTGACGATTGTGCTGGTGATGGACCAAACGCTGTTTATCCGCATACTGATTGCCGCGGCAGGCATCATCTGGGCAATCCTGACGGTGAATTTCATCTCGTTCAAGAGCGAGTATTGGAAGAAATGGCGGCAGTGGCGGCACGAGCGGCGGCACAAGAAGATGAAACATGGCTTCGAGCGGTATCCCGAATACCTGGCCCTACGGCAGAAGTACCCGATGGCAATACGTCGCTTCGAACAGCACAACCGCCACCGCAAACACCCCTTGAAAGAGAAGGAGCTAGTGGCACAGGCCTTGGCAGTGAGCGAGGAGGAGTGGGCGAAGCGCGAGGAGTTTCGCCGCCAGGCGAAGGAGGAAAAGAAGAGCTATGCCGAGGGTGGATATAAGCATCTTTAAGAATTGGAAGTACGACAAAATATGAAGAAGATCATCTTACTATTGGTGTGCGTGCTGGCGATGGGCACGGCTGGCGCACAAGAGACAATCGTTACCATCAAGGGAACTATCACCGACAGCAAGACTAAGGAGTCGCTGCCGGGCGTGACGGTGTTTGTGGAGGGCAAGTACCTGCACACACAGAGCAACGGTGACGGAGTGTACGTCATCAAGGTGCCCGAGCGGCTGTTGGACGCGAAGATTATGTTCAGTGCCTTCGGCTACGACCGCGACACGCTGACAGTGCGCGAGGTGAAGAAGCACCCCGACGTGAAACTGAAGTCGGGCGGAGTGATAAGGCTGAGCGAGGTGACGGTGAGTGACTATAAGCCTATGAGCCTCATCGAGGAGGCGGTAAAGCGCATACCCCAGAACTGTTGGACCGACACGGCAGTGGGAACCTTCTTCTACCGCGACATGCGCCAGCTGAACGGCGAGCTGTACCTGTTTGACGAGATGGTCTTCGACGCCATGCGCGTAGGTTACGACAAGCACAATACCATCAAAAAGACCAAGAACGCCAGCTGGAAGAAGAAAGACGAACGCGCCATTGAGAGCAACTACAAGTCGATACTCTTCTCGCGCCTGCTGGTGAACGACGAGGAGTATGTGAAGGAGGTTACCGGCAATTCGGGCAGCAGCTATCTCAACTATGAGGACAACGACGTGCTGTTCGACCCCGTGGAGATACCCAACACGACGACCTTTTTCTCAAGCTCGAGAAGCATGAAGAAGAAGTGGACCTACGACATGCAGGAGTATACTGACGGCGACGGGGTGAAACACTACCTAGTGATGATGACCAGCAAAAGCACGCTCCTGGGACCCTCGTTCGACACGGTGGTTGTCACCATCACCAAGGGCAACCTCGCCATCACCCGGGTGGAGAAAATCAGCGACCACCGTCTTACCGACATGGGATTCCTGCTTAGGAAACTGTTCGAAAAGGTAGGTCTTGATTCGCTGACCACCAAGTCGCACGACGTGTACAACTACAGCGAAGTAGAGGGGAAGATGACCCTTACTTCGTTCACGAAAAACCAAGAGACCGATTATTTCTTCAACGAGAAATCGGACTATAACCGCAGCAACAACGGCGGCAGAGAGCACATAGAGCTGAGTTGCCAAGGGGTACTCACCGCCCAGCGGGAGGGCGACGCGTCGTTCTTGGACACCAACACAATACAGTCGACCAAGCGCATAGCCGTCTCGCACCGCCAAGGCGGCGAGATGAGATACGACGAGGATTTCTGGGAGCACTACAACTTCGTGCCACTGGAAGCCGACCTGCTCAGGAAACTGAACGCGCGCCTGGGTAGGGAGTAAGCGTAAACGAGAAAACGATAAGGGGAGGCAGGCTGCCTCCCCTTTTTTATTTGTGTCGGTAGTTGACGACGAGGTTTCGCATGCGCTCGGCGGCGGTGGAGGGCAGGTAGCGGTAGAGCCACCGACGCTCCTGGTTGCGCCGCAGGCGGACGCGGAAACGCTGCAGGGTGCCGAGCCCGTCGGGGACATGGTCGAGGTATTTCTTCTCGAGGATGAGATCGCGCATACGGTCGAGATCGCGCTTCGGCACACAGCCCTTGGCATACGGCTTGAGATCGTATCCGATAAACTCTCCCGCCAGAAGTGTCAATATATTGTAGGCAGGGAGCATGCCTATCTGCCGCATCACGCGCCGGCACTCGATGGGGTCGAGCACATCGGCATTGGCTCTGAGGAACATGCCCCAGTCGAGGATATTGCGCAGAGGCAGTTTGAACTTGGCGGTGAGGTGGCAGACCGTATGCATGAGCAGGTAGACGAGGTTGCCCATGGGGGCGAGATAGCCCTCGGGGGTGACGGTTTGGAGCGAGCCGACGATATAGCGTTCGGCACGGCGCTGGCTCTCATAGTTGAGGTCGAGGAAGTGGAGGTGGTTTTCCACCTGCACGCCGTCGATGACAAACTCGGCATGCTTGCCGTCGAGAGCCGCGTCGGAAGCACCAAGGAGGGCGTTGCCGCGCTTGTAGTTCCCGCGGTTGAGAGGCAGGAAGAAGATGTCGATGTCGCCGCAGGCACGCGAGCAGGGCGTGGGGTAGTAGCGCGAGAGGCTCATGCCCTTGATAAGGCCCAGCCGCAAGCCCTCGGCTTCGGCACGGCGCCGGATGGCATCCAGGACCTCCGCCTGATGGTTGTAGTGGTAGTGGGTGCGCTCGGCCGAGAGCGACCAGCTCAACGCGATGTCGCCCTGAGGCTGCTGCTGCGACGGGAGACGCTCGATGGCATCATTAATCATCGTCACCACGCCATGCTTGCGGGCGAGCCAAAAAAGTTTCTCCCACTCCTCGTCATCGGCGGGGAGAAGGTCGGGAGGGGTATCGTTGAGAGAGCTGCGCAGAAGCGACAGCATCTGCCTTGTGGTGACGTCCATAGTCGGGAATAGCAAGGATTAGAAGAACCGCACTTTCCATTTGCGTCTTTCCTTGACGCAGGGGATGTTAACCTCGGTCTCGCTGGTGTCGGTCTTGATGCTGTTGGAAGTAATGAGGTGGACGTAGACGAGCGCGGTGGAGTCGCCCTCGTCGATGTTGGAACCCAGCACCTCATAGCTGTAGATAGACATACCCATGTTCTCGAGAAACTCGGTCAGCACCTCTTTCTCGCGGCCGTTGAGGTTGGTGTAGGTCAGGGCCTCGTCATAGTCGCCCACCTGCGTGGCGTGATAGAACTTTTCGACCACCTGGTCAGGGGTGTCGCTGCTGCAGGCTGCCACAAAAAGGGCCAACAGGGCGGAGAGAATGATAATGTTTTTCTTCATGTTTGTCGACATTGATACATTAGTTTAGAATTTGCAAAGATACAAAAAAAAATCTTAATAGCACATTTTTTTTCATTATGTCGGATTTTATTATTAATTTTGCACGTTTTTTGAGACTATGATAGAACTACTCTTAGGCATAGCATGTGGCGTAGCCTTGTCGCTGTTTTTCAGCTTTGGACCTGCGTTTTTCTCGCAGCTGAGGACCAGTATACAGTATGGTTATCGCAAGTCGTATCCGTTCGCATTTGGTGTGAGCGCAAGCGATGTGTTGTGTGTTTTTCTGCTGTTGACGGTCTTAAAAAACGTAAATCTTTTCGAGTTGCTGCACAACGTGTGGGTGGCATCGGTGGCAGGAGCCGTGCTGCTGATGATGGGCATCCACTACTTCCGCAAGGAAGTGACCGACCTCGAGGGCAAAGAGTCGCGCATCAAGTTCAAGAGCAAGGACGGCGACCCCCGCCGGCTGACCATCCTGATGCAGGGCTTCGTCATCAACTTCGTCAACCCCTTCATCTGGATATACTGGATTTCGGTCATCGCACTGGCATCGGGCGAGCTGAACCTCACCACCAGCGAACGCTACATCTTCTTCATCGGCATGTTAGGCACCACCCTAGGGCTCGACATACTGAAGTGCAAGCTGGCCTCGCTGCTGCAACGCATCATCACCGCCAAGCTGCTGAACATCACCAACAAGGTGTGCGCCTTCTTCATGTTCGGCTTTGCCGCCTACCTGGTGGTGTCGATGATACTGTACCAAGTGAGTCCAAAAGCCCGCGAACGCCAGCAGTCGCAACCCAACAACAAGACCGAGATGATTCGCAAGCTACACAACCTGCCAAAGTTGGACAGCCTTGGCGAACACGCCCCGTGGAAACGTCGGCACGACACCATCCACATCCACGAACTGGACGCCCATCCACAAGACTAGGAGGGTGTTGACTCCATTTCAATCCTCAACTTCTAACCTTCAATTCCACATGATTCGCGAAGAAACAGTATTCGGACCCATTTTCAGCCGCCGACTCGGCACCTCGCTGGGCATCAACCTCCTGCCCGAGAAAGGCAAGATATGCAATTTCGACTGCATCTACTGCGAATGCGGCTGGAACAAAGACGGGCGTGACGACACCCGCCTGCCGTCGGCTGCCAAAGTGCGTGCCGACCTGGAGAATATGCTGGAACACCTGCGCCGACAGGAGGTGAAGGTCGACTCCATCACCTTCTCGGGCGACGGCGAGCCGACCCTCAATCCCGAATTTCCACAAATCATAGACGACACGCTGGCGCTGCGCGACGAGCTGGCCCCCTCGGCCAAGGTGTCGGTACTCTCCAACGCCACACGCGCACACCTGCCCGAAGTGTTCGCCGCCCTCAGCAAGGTGGACAACCCCATCATGAAGATTGACGCGCCCACCAACGAGCTCGTCGCCCGCATCAACCATCCCGCACCGGGATACGACATCGCCCGCGTGGTGGAAGCCCTAAGGCAGTTCCACGGCAACTTCATCCTCCAGACTTGTATGCTGCGCAGCAAGGAGTACGACTTCGACTCGTCGCGCCCCGAAGTGCTCGACGGCTGGATGGCGATAGTGCGCGAACTGCGACCCCGCGAGATAATGGTCTACACCATCGACCGCCCCACCCCCGCCGAGGGCCTGGAAAAGCTGACCGTGGAGGAAATGACCGCCCTGGTGAAGCCCCTCATCGACGAGGGTTTCCTCATCCAAGTCAAGGGTTAACTGCCCCCGACCCCAGCCTCGACCCCTCCTTCCTTTTACCAAACCCCGACATATCGGCAATTCTTCATGGATTGTTTGTCGCTGTATGAGCCTTAAAGAACTTCTCAATCCGTAGAAATCGGTAAAAATCGGTAGGGAACCGTAAGAAACCGTAGGAATCGGTAATGCAGTCGAAAAAAAAATTGTAGGAGACGGCACGGAGAAGACAGTGATAACGCAACAAGCATAAACAAAGTTAAAAGGTTGGGCCAGGGAGGTGTCCGAAAACGGCACTTTTGAGAATATCATATAGTATAGGGCAAAAAAAATGTCCGGGAAAACAACAAATAATAATTCCATTATGTGATTTTTTTTCGTACTTTTGCATTTGAAAAGTATGTGTAAAAATGATGTCCTACAAATAATAATAATGTAGCATGGAGAACAATCGTCGCAAACATCCTGTTGGGATTCAAACATTTGAACGAATTATTAGGGACGGCTATATCTATATTGACAAGACTGACCTCGTATGGAAATTGGCACATACTGCACCGTTTGTTTTCCTTAGCCGGCCTCGCAGATTCGGCAAATCGCTTCTGACCACCACCCTATGTTCCTATTTCCGTGGCGACCGCTAACTGTTCGAAGGGCTGAAAATCATGGGTCTGGAACAGGAGTGGAAGAGCTATCCGGTCATCCACGTGGATTTGAGCATGGCAAAAGACCAGGGGAATCCACAACAGCTACAGAACATGCTGAGGCTGTTGCTCAAACCCTATACCGAGGAATACGGGGACGACCCAGAGGAGACCACCCCGGGGTCACGACTGAGAGGCCTTATCACAAGGGCGCACAAAAAATGCAACGAGAAGGTGGTGCTGATTTTCGACGAATACGATGCACCCCTGCTTGACGTGTTGTACGACCATGAGAGACTGGAAGATATGCGTATAGTGATGAGGGAGTTCTACCAGCCGCTGAAAGCTTGCGAGGGCATGGTGCAATTCTGCTTCCTCACCGGCATCACCCGCTTCAGCCAACTGAGCATCTTCTCCACTCTCAACAACATAATGAATGTCTCCATGAGTCCCGAGTATGCCACCATCTGCGGCATTACCGAGAAGGAACTGACCACCGACATGAGGGAAGACATCGCACTGCTGGCCAATGAGTACGAATGCTCTTTTGACGAGATGCACGACAAGCTCAAAAAAAGATATGACGGATATCATTTCTCGGAGGATTCGGAGGAAATGTACAATCCATATAGCTTGATGAACTGCTTTGCCCAAAAGAGAATCAAAAACTACTGGTTTGAGAGTGGCACACCCACATTCCTTTTCGCACAGATGAAACGGTTTGGCACCGACATCACCAAGATGGACGACATTTTGGCTTCGGAGGCGGCGTTTTACCGACCCACGGAGAGCCTCACCGATGCGCTACCACTTCTATATCAGGCAGGCTACCTCACCATCAAGTCCTACAATGCCCAGGCCGAGGCCTACCAACTACAAATCCCCAACACCGAAGTCCGTGTGGGGTTCTACGAAGGCCTACTGCCCATCTATAGCGGATTGACTAGCGACTATGTGAAACTGGGTTGCGCCTTCAAGGTCTGGAGGGCGTTGGAGGAGGGCGACATCGAGCTAGCCCTCAATGAGCTGAAGGCATTCCTTGCAGGTGTGCCATACGTAGAGGGATTCAAGGAGAATCTGAAAGAGGCTGCCACCAAGGAGGGTTTCTACGAATACACGTTCTACCTCATCCTCTCCATGCTGAATGTCTATGTGCAGACGCAGGTGAAATGTCGCACGGGTCGGACTGACATGATTGTCCATGCCTCCAAAGCGGTATATATCTTCGAATTCAAGGTGAACGACACCGCCGAGGCGGCGCTGGCACAAATCAACCAAAGCGGCTACGCCGAACCCTACGCCACCGACACCCGTAGTGTGGTGAAAATCGGTGTCGCCTTCAACATAGACAGTTGGACAATCAATGAGTGGAACGTGGAGAAGTGAAACTCTGATTCCAATACTTTTTGGGAGGTTGCAAGGGATGTATCGACACCCCGCAAACATCGGAGAGATAGAATTGCCACCCGAAGGGACGGACGAGAGGTGCAAACGGAAATGAGAAAAAAACTTTTTTTTTGCATATCAATAAAAATGTGTATTTTTGCAAATCCAAAATGTCGCCATCGGGAGGTGTTTTGGAGAGTGTAATTATCGCATAAACAAATCAATATAGTATATTAACCAATATAGGAGAACCAAGCTATAGCAGCACCATTTAACCCTGGCGCCCCCAACAACAGCAACAAAGGACGCAGCAAAGGACCCCAAAGAAAGGAGCCCGAACATTTGATAAACGAGCGCATCGACGTGCCGATGGTACGCGTGGTAGGCGACGGTATCGAGCCCACCATTATGAACACCAAGGAGGCACTGACGCAGGCCTATGACGAGGGCCTGGATTTAGTGATGATTTCGCCTAACGCCAACCCGCCGGTGTGTAAGATTATCGAATATCAGAAGTACCTCTACGAGCAGAAGAAGAAGGAGAAGGAGCGCAAGGCAAACTCGACGAAGGTGGTCATCAAGGAGATTCGCCTGAGTCCGCAGACGGACGATCACGACTTCGAGTTTAAGTTGAACCACGCAAAGCGGTTCCTGTCGGAGGGCAACAAGGTGAAGGTGGACGTGTTCTTCCGCGGACGCTCCATCGTGTACAAGGAGCAGGGCGAGGCGCAGCTGCTGAAGTTTGCCGAGGCACTGATGGATTACGGCAAGCCCGAGGCGATGCCGCGACTGGAAGGAAAGAGGATGCTGATTATCATCGCGCCGAAGAAATAGTGAGAGTGCATGATTGCCTGAGCGGCTGACGCGCCAAGTATTCAAAATAAAAAGAAACCAGATTATCGTACAATATAGTCTAACTTAAAAAACAGTAAAGTAATGCCTAAAATGAAAACAAAGGCCGCTGCCAAGAAGCGTTTTACCTTCACCGGCACCGGCAAAATCAAGAGAAAGCATGCTTATCACAGTCACATTCTGACTAAGAAAGAGACGACGCAGAAACGTAATCTTGACCACACCGCACTGGTGAGCCACGATGACGAGCCGCGCGTAAAACGTATGCTTTTGGCCTAAGACGTGAGTCTTGGGAAAAGACAATCGGAGTTATTAACCATTATTTAAAGCACCAAAGAGAGACATTGTCTCCGCTTAAATGAAAACAAATTAAAGAAACATGCCAAGATCAGTAAATGCTGTAGCTTCCAGAGCTCGCAGAAAGAAAATCCTCAACCGTACCAAGGGTTATTGGGGCAGAGGTAAAAACGTATGGACCGTTGCCAAGAACAAATGGGAAAAGGGCCAGACCTATGCATACCGCGACAGAAAGAATAAGAAGAGAGAGTTCCGCGCACTGTGGATCAACCGTATCAACGCCGGTTGCCGCATCAACGGTATCTCCTATTCTGTGTTTATGGGCGAATTGCACAAGAACAACATCGAGCTGAACCGCAAGGTTCTCGCCGACCTGGCGATGAACAACCCCGAGGCTTTCACCGCTGTTGTGAAGATGGTTAAGAAATAAGCCAAAAGAAACTGAGTGATTAACCTTTAAAACTACTATGTCATGGGAAAAAATGAAATAATGCAATATGTGGAGAATTTGGTCGAGCGTAAAGACCTCCCCGAATTCAAGGCTGGCGATACCATCACTGTCCATTACAAAATTAGAGAAGGAAACAAGGAACGTATCCAGAACTTCCAAGGCGTTGTGCTGCAGCGCAGCGGAAGTGGTTCGACTGAGACCTTTACTGTCCGTAAGATTACCAACGGCGTGGGTGTGGAGCGCATCTTCCCCATCTGCAGCCCGTTCATCGAGCAGATCGACGTCAACAAGCATGGCGCCGTCCGCAGAGCTAGAATCTTCTATCTCCGTAATCTCACCGGTAAGAAAGCCCGTATCAAGGAAAAGAGACGCTAATCGATTTTCCACCAGCGATAATCTGGCAAAGCGGCGGTCTCTTTCAGAGGTCGCCGCTTTTCTGATAGAAAATAAATTTGGTCATGTGGGTGAAACTTCGTATCTTTGCATATTTGAAAAAACACGAAAATTTCTAATAACTTATTATATATAAAGGAGAAACAAGTAATGAAAGTAAATGTCAAAAACTTCGGTGTGGTGTCGCCAGAGCAACCTTGCTCGATTATTGACATCATCAAAATGGTAAATCCTGACGGTTTGAACAACTATTGCGCCGCCAAAGTCAACAACAACGCAGAACTGATTGACCTCCGAACTACCATTGCAACCGATTGCGACATTGAGCTGTTGGACACCACCAACAAGGAATGTCTCTCCGTGCTGCGCCACACGACAGCACACATTATGGCAGAGGCTGTGCAGAACCTATTCCCTGAGGCAAAGATAACTATCGGTCCCGCCACCGAGAACGGCTTTTTCTACGACTTCGACTTCCGCCCATTCAGCCGCGAAGACCTTGATGCCGTGGAGAAGGAGATGAAGTCTATCATCAAGAAGGCCACGCGTTTGGAGCGCAAGGAGGTGACCCGCAACGAGGCACTGGAGATTATGACCCAGCGCAACGAGCCCTACAAGGTGGAGCTGCTGGAGGCCATCCCCGAGGGTGAGACTATCACTATCTATCAGCAGAACAATTTTGTGGACCTCTGCCGTGGCCCGCACCTGCTGAACACCCGTCCCATCAAAGGCTTCAAACTGCTTTCCTCTTCGAGCACCTATTGGCGCGGTGACAAGAAGAACAAGTCGCTCAGCCGCATCCACGGTACCGCTTTCTTCACCAAAGAGGACTTGGAGGGATACCTGCAGTATCTGGAGGACGTGAAGAATCACGACCACAATAAGATTGGTCGCGAGTTGGAGCTGTTCACCACCGTCGACGTTATCGGTCAGGGCCTACCACTGCTGATGCCCAAAGGCGTGAAGGTGGTGCAGACCATGCAGCGTTGGATTGAGGACGAAGAGACCCGTCGTGGCTATATGCGCACCAAGACCCCGCTGATGGCTAAGAGCGACCTGTATAAGATTTCTGGCCACTGGGATCACTACCGCGACAAGATGTTCGTCATCGGCGACCCCGACGACGAGAAGGAGGTGTTGGCACTGCGTCCCATGACCTGCCCGTTCCAGTACTTCGTATACAAGAACAGCCAGAAGTCGTATCGCGACCTGCCCTGCCGCTACGGTGAGACCTCTACCCTCTTCCGCAAAGAAGACAGCGGCGAGATGCACGGCCTTACCCGCGTGCGCCAGTTCACCATCTCTGAAGGACACCTCATCGTGCGTCCCGACCAGATGGTTGAGGAGTTCAAAGGTTGTATCGACTTGGCCAAATACTGCCTCACCACCCTCGGACTCCAGAACGATGTCACTTGGCACCTCTCTAAGTGGGATCCTGAAGATACTGAGAAATATATCGGCGATGCCGAGACTTGGGAGCAGACCCAGCAGCACATCCGCGACATCCTCAATGAGCTGAATATCCCCTTCGTGGAGGATGTCGGAGAGGCAGCCTTCTACGGCCCCAAGGTGGACATCAACGCCAAGAACGTCTACGGCAAGGAGGACACCATGATTACCATCCAGTGGGATGCATTGATTGCCGAGGCCTTCGACATGTATTACATCGACAAGGACGGCAGCCGTCAGCGCCCCTACATCATCCACCGCACTAGCATGGGCTGCTACGAGCGCACGTTGGCATGGCTGATTGAGAAATACGAAGGAGCCTTCCCCACCTGGCTCGCTCCCGAGCAGGTGCGCGTGCTGCCCATCTCCGAGAAGTTCCTCGACTATGCAGAAAAGGTGACCGCCGAGCTGCAGCGCAACGGCATCGATGCCACACTCGACCGTCGCAGCGAGAAAATTGGCTACAAACTGCGCGAGACCCGTATGCAGAAAGTGCCTTACGCCCTCCTCATCGGTCAGAAGGAGGAGGACGAGCAGTTGGTGGCCGTGTGGAACCGCAAAGACGGCGACCTCGGTCAGAGCGCCCTCGACACCTTCATCGACGCCCTCTGCAAGGAAATTCGCACCAAGAGCGTCGAACTGACCATCCGCAAGAAAGAAGAATAAAATACCAGAATCATGCAAAGCGGGCGGACACCTCTTGTAGGTGTCCGTTTTTTTTGTCTAGTCTCATAACAAAAAAAGACAGGACTCTCATCCTGTCTCTAACTACCTGAGCGATAGACGGGGTTCGAACCCGCGACCTGCGGCTTGGGAAGCCGCCGCTCTGCCAACTGAGCTACTATCGCCTGTCGCTGCCATCCCTCTTTATTGGGTTTGACAATTATAATAACACACTTTTTTATTTTTTATTGTATAAAAAGTAACTTTTTTTATCTGCGACGTTCGCCGTCGTTGTGACGGCGGGCGACACTTATGCGAAAAATGCCACAGGCAGGACTTTTTGTTCACTCGACGATGTCTGTTTTATTATTCCTTAACTAGTTTCTTGACAACTGTTCCTTCAGCGGTGGTCACGCGGACAAAGTAGGTACCGGGGGTAACTGTTGATATGTTGATGTGTTGATACGTTGATATGAAGGTCGGGGGAATGACAG
>JAEEGK010002346.1_pt1 | contig 47450 bp, 46 predicted proteins | sample 8958771 | NCBI WGS metagenome assembly JAEEGK01 (sample SAMN16246547, study PRJNA631951) | gut metagenome | biome: gut microbiome; feature: rumen; material: SC-attached | host: Bos | place: Iran: Karaj | collected 2018-10 | reverse complement strand
ACGCGCGGTGCTCCTATCCTTGACGAAATCATCGGATGGGGCTTATCAGGCAACGGCGACCACATTTCCACTCCACCCGTAGAAGGACGAGCTCGCTCACTGCAGCGTAGTCTGGAGTGCGCTGGAGTAAGTTTGAAGGAAATCGGTTACGTCAATGCCCACGCTACTTCAACCCCAATCGGCGACAGTCGTGAGGCAGAAGCCATTGCACAGGTGTTCGGCGACTACCGCGTACCAGTTACTTCAACCAAGAGTCAGACCGGTCACGAAATGTGGATGGCAGGTGCATCGGAAATCATCTACTCAATGCTTATGATGAAAAACGACTTCATCGCCGGTTCACTCAACTTCGAAAACCCTGACGACGTGACTAAGTGCATCAACGTACTGCCTGAAACTCGCCAGCAACACTTCGATATGTTCCTGAGCAACTCATTCGGTTTCGGCGGAACAAACTCAACACTCATCATCAAGAATATTTAATTTAAATCCATAATCATTATGACAAGAGAAGAAATCATCGCAAAAGTAAACAGCCTGCTGGCTGAAGAGTTCGAAATCGAGGACAGCAACTTCGCTCCAGACGCAATCATGAAGGAGTCGCTCAACCTCGACAGCATCAACCTCGTTGACCTCATCGCACTCGTACAGTTCAACTTCAAGATCACTATCCCAGTGAACGACCTGCACCAGTTGCAGACATTCAACGACCTGTACAACTACATCGAGAGCCACCAGGCATGATAAACTCAATCGACATACGGCAACTCATTCCGCAGCGCCAGCCAATCATGATGGTTGACCAGCTGGTCGATGCGGATGAGCAAAGCGCCGTTTGCCAACTGACAGTCCGCCCCGACAACTTCTTCCTGCAAAGCGACGGCATACTTGCCGAGACGGGCATCATCGAACACATGGCGCAGACGGCTTCCGCCCACGCTGGTTTCCTTGCCCTGCAACGCGGCAGCAGCGATGAGGCCCCTATCGGATACATCGCCGAGGTTAAGGGTTTCAGCCTGCTTTCACAACCAAAACTTGGCGACACGTTGACCACAACCGTTCGCACGCTGCTGTCGGCAGGAAACGTAACGGTGGTAAGTGCCGAAACCAATGCTCAGAACCGTCCCGTCGCTACAACCCAGCTGAAGATTTCGTTGAAGGAATAACGACGCAAGCAAATCATTTTAGGAACAATGCTAAAGGATAAGTATTTCAAAATAACCGACTGCACACAGCAGGAAGGGCAGGGCGCTACCTACACTGTCAGCCTGCTCAGCGACTGCAAGGTGTATGACGGACACTTTCCCGGCGAACCCGTTTGTCCCGGAGTGTGCAACATACAGACCGTAAAGGAATGTGCACAGCTGCTTGTGGGCGAACAGTCGCTTCGCATTCAGAACGTGAAACGCTGCCGGTTCAAAGCATTGATGACTCCCTTGGCAGTTCCGCAAGTCAGCATAGAGATTAACGCCACAAAGCACGACAACGGATACACGGTGACGGCGCGAATCTACGACGCTCAAACCGAATACATGGATTTTAACGGAGAAATGACCCCATGACGGATTTATTTCTGAAGATATACTCTTTTTTTAAGGACCATAGAGCAGTTTTGTGGCTATCTATGGTTCTCTTGTTTGCTATAACAGGGGTGTTTGCAACCCGACTCCACCTAGAGGAAGACCTGAACAAACTGATGCCATCGTCGAAGAACGAAGACGGCACCACGAAACTCGCCTTTGCCGACCTGAAGATTAAGGACAAGGTGTTCCTGCTTTTCGAAGGGCAGGGGGTGGACAGCCTCATGACTGTGTGCGACGAGTTTGTCGATTCGCTCCTCGCCAACGATGCTGAGAGCCAGACTGTCAGCGATGTGTTCTACCGCCTTGACGACGAACTCATCCCCGACGCTATAGACTACATGACGGAACATTTTCCGGCATATATTGACACTGCGGCTTATGCTCAGTTCGATTCGTTGCTCACCCGCGAACACTTTGCGGAGCAGATGCAGCAGAACCGCGAGGACCTGACGGGCGAATTCGGCAGTATGTTCCCCGAACTCATTCAGATGGATCCGATGGGCATGCGCAACGTGCTACTCGAACAGTTGGCTCCGATGATGAGTGCCGGCAGTTACAAAACCATCGACGGACATTTCTTTGTGCCCGACTCCAGCGTCTGCATCGCTTTCGTCACACCGCGATTCTCAGCTACCAACACCGGACAGGGTTCGTTGATGTTTCAGATGATAAACAACCTGATTGAGCAGTTTGCAAAGACACATCCCGCCGTGCGCATCAGTTACCACGGCACTCCTGCCAGCGGATACTACAATTCTTCGCAGATAAAGAACGACCTCACAACAACCATCGCAGGTGCAGTCCTACTGGTACTCATCTTCCTCTTTGTCTGCTTCCGCTGCTGGGACACCATTCCGCTGCTGCTCCTGCCCGTAGCCTTCGGCACACTCTTCGGTATGTCGATGATGTATTGGATAAAGGGTGAATTCTCACTCCTTGCACTCGGCATCGGTGGTATCGTCATGGGTGTGGCAATGAGTTATGTGCTCCACGTGCTCACACATCATCAGTACGTTGGCGACACGGAACAGATGTTGCGCGAACAGGTAAAACCGCTACTCCTCGGCTGCATCACAACGATTGGTTCGTTTGCCGGACTGCTCTTCGTCAACACTGACCTGCTGCGCGACTTCGGACTCTTTGCCGGATTCGCAATCCTCGGCACTACGCTATTCTCGCTCATCTACCTGCCGCATATGTTGGCTAAGAAAACAAAACCAGCCGGACTGAAGTGGGCTGACCGCATCAATGCCTATCCGTTCGACCGCAAACGTCCACTGCTCATCGCACTTTCGGTGATTATCGTCATCTGTGTGGGAGCTTTCATAATCGGTGGTACACATTTCGATGCCGACATGCACAACCTCGGTTACGAAGCTGAGATTACCAGTCATTCGGAACAGTTGCTCGAGGAAAAGACTTTCACCGGCGACAAGACAAAGTATTTTGCAAGTCGCGGAAACACGATGGAGGAGGCACTCGACAACTTCGCTCTGCTCGACCATAAACTTGACTCGCTCAAGCGCATAGGACTTGTAAAGAGTTATACGCATACAAACAAACTGCTCGTTCCGCTCCGTATTCAGCAGGAACGCATCGAGGCTTGGCACCGTTATTGGACACCGGAACGACAAACCCTTGTGCGCCGACTTATCAACGAGACTGCAGCGCAGGCAGACTTGCGTCCCGAGGCTTTCGAACCATTCTTCGAGACTGCCAATGCCGACTACGAAGCCGATGCACTTTACAAGGCTGACATCATTCCGCAGGGCTACCTCTCCACACTGACCGAGGAATCTTACGGCGGTGATTTCCTTGTGTTCACTTCGGTACGCTGTGCCAACGATACTGTGCGCAGCAGCGAGAGCGACTATTACCGCATTTGCGACGCCATAAGCAGCGACCCGAACCTGCTCGTGCTCGACACGTATTATTATACAACCGACACACTCATGCAGATGAGTCGCGACTTCGACATACTGCAATGGCTCTCTATGGCATTCGTGTTCGTCGTACTGCTGCTGTCGTTCCGTTTCAACCTGCGCCACACACTGCTCGGCTTTGCCCCAATCCTTTTCAGTTGGCTTATCGTACTGGGCGTGATGAACATCTTCGGCGTGCAGTTCAACCTCATAAGCATCATAATCTCAACCTTTATATTCGGTATTGGAGTTGATTACAGCATCTTCGTAATGCACGGACTTTTGGAAGATGAAAAGAACGAAGCTGCATCTCAACCTTCGCTCCTCGTTTTCCACAAGACTGCCGTACTCCTTTCGGCAATAATCCTTGTTGTAACCGTAAGCAGCATGCTCCTGGCTCAGCATCCGGCTATCCGCAGTGTCGGATTTGCAACACTCGTCGGTTTGCTCTCAGCCGTCATCCTTGCCTACGTCATGCAACCCGCCGTGTGGAGGGGGATAACGAAAAACGAAGGACGAAAGACGAAAAACTTCAATAACCATTAACCATTAACCATTAACCAAAAGAAAATGTTCGATGTAGTAATCATAGGCAGTGGTCTTGGCGGTCTGGTGTGCGGTTCGTTGCTCGCCAGAGAAGGCAAGCGTGTGCTGATACTGGAACGCCACAGTCAGCCTGGCGGTTGCATGCAGGGTTACCAGCGCAAAGGACTGTCGTACGACACCGGACTCCATTATATTGGTGGGTTGGGGGAGAATCAGCGCCTGCATAAGGTGTTCTCACATCTTGGACTCATGACTCTGCCTTGGGTCAGGTTGGATGCCGACGGATTTGATCTCATCACCATCGGACAGGAGACTTTCCGCTTTGCTGAGGGTTACGACCAGTTCGTAGATACACTCTCCGAACGTTTTCCCAAGGAGCGCGAGGCTTTGCAGCAATATGTCAGGATGCTCAAGGCGGTTGAGGAGGTGTCGATTGAGTCGCAGGATATGTTCCAGCTGTTCGGACAGAATGCTTACGACTATTTGAACGAGACTTTCCACGATTCGTTTTTGGTGAATGTACTATCCGGTTCGTCGTGGAAGATGGAATTGCGCCGCGAGTCGTTGCCGCTTTTCACCTTTGCCCACGGAAACAGCAGTTTTATCGGCAGCAGTTGGCGATTGAGAGGCAGCGGAAACCTGTTGGTTGACACACTCGCTGAGACGATTCGCTGTGCCGGAGGAGAAATAATCTGCGGTGCTGAAGCCGAGGAACTCATTGAACATAACGACAAGATAGAAGCTGTAAGGTGCAAGAACGGTGAGACATACGAAGGACGCGTGTTCATCAGCGATATCCATCCGGCACAGACTTTTGCCATGATAAAGGAATCGCAGCTGGTGAAGAATCTTTTCCGCCGCCGCATTAACGGCATGGAAAATACCGTCGGGATGTTCACCGTTTCGCTGATGATGAAACCCGAGACACTGCGCTATTTCAATCACAATAAATATATATACGAGAAACCGAACGTGTGGACTGTGGCTGAGGAAACCGACCGTGTGGGAGGAGTGATGATGAGTGCCAGAGTGCCGGAAGACGGTTCCGAATACGTTCGGCAGATAGACCTGCTCACGCCAATGCAGTGGAACACTTGCAAGCGGTGGAACAACACGCGCATTGGTCGCCGCGGTGAAGACTATGAGCAGATGAAAGCACGCCTGGCAGACGAGTGCATCGCTTTGGCAGAAAGGGAAATCCCCGGACTGCGCCAGATGACGGAAGCCATCTACACCAGTACGCCACTCACTTGGCACGACTATACTCTGACGCCCGACGGTTCGGCGTATGGAGTGCGCAAGGATTCGCGCAATCTGATGATGACAATGCTCTCGCCTCGTACTCCTATACCAAACCTGCTGCTCACAGGACAGAACCTGATGCTGCACGGAGTGGAGGGCGTGACCATGACGGCACTGAAGACCTGCGGAGAATTATTAGGAAACGAATTTATAGAAAAGATAATAAAATGAAGTACGCTTTAGTAACAGGTGGCAGCCGAGGCATCGGACGTGCCATCTGCGTGAAACTGGCCCAGGAGGGTTATCACGTTTTGATAAATTATGTCAGCAACGAAGACGAGGCAAAGAAAACGCTCGAACTCTGTGGCGGAGAGGGAACTCTGCTGAAGTTCGACGTTAGCAACAATGCCGAGACACAAGCCGCGCTTACCGACTGGCAGAACAAAAACGAGGGAGAATACATCTCCGTCGTAGTGAATAATGCCGGAATACGTCGCGACAACATGTTGGCTCTGATGCCCGAAGCCGACTGGCACAGAGTGCTCGACATCACTCTGTCGGGTTTCTACAATGTCACCCAGCCGTTGTTGCCTGCCATGCAGTTGCACAAGTTCGGACGCATCGTGAACATGGCAAGTGTAAGCGGAATCAAAGGTCTGCCAGGACAGACCAACTACTCTGCTGCAAAGGGTGGAATCATTGCTGCTACAAAGGCTTTGGCACAGGAAGTGGCTCGCAGAAACGTAACCGTGAATGCCATCGCACCCGGATTCATCCATACCGACATGACTGAAGGACTCGACGAGGCAGAACTGAAAAAACAGATTCCTATGGGCCGCTTCGGAAAACCAGAAGAAGTTGCCGAGGCAGTCGCTTTCCTTGTTTCTCCAGGCGCAAGCTACATCACAGGCAATGTCATCTCCATCAACGGAGGACTTTATACATAAGGTTTAAGGTTCAAAGTTCAAGGTTCAAAGTTTAAAGTTTTACATTATGAAAAAGTTATCATTAATCATATTGCTCGCAATCTGTCAGTTTTCATTTTGCGCAGCACAGACAGTCACTCGTACCCGTCATCAGGCAGCCCTCACAACCGACCAGGTAACTACCGGTTCCGTAACCATCCGCAAACCAGAGTACATCTGCATCTCTACCGATGGCGACAAAGAACAGCTTATCATGGACGGCACTAAGTTTACGATGAGCATGGGCGGAAAAAAACACGTTACCGACAGTAAGAAGAACAAGCAGTTCGCTACTTTCCATGAGGTGCTCAAGGCAGTTATAAACGGTCAGGACATTCCCGCAACCGATGACGTGACAATAACTACTCAGAACGGACAGAAGACCATTACCATCACTCCCGAAAAGAAAAAGCGTCAGATGTTCACTTCCTTCGTACTCGTTGTAGATGCCAAAACATCTGCTATGCGTCAGCTCAGAATGAGTGAACGTGCCGGCAACTACATCAACTACGACATAAAGTAATTTGGAACCACTCATAGAAGTATACTTTTATGAAGCTAGAAGTATACTTTTACGAAGCTGAGAATATACTTTTACGGAGCTAGAAGTATACTTTTACGAAAGTCGTGGTATTGACTCAGAATTTTGAGTCCATTGGATGAAAATTTGCCCCCAACGATTGGTTGGGGGCTTTTTTGTTCTTTTACAGAATGGGGACGATGAGGCGGACAGTGAAGTTGCGCCCCATGTCGCAGATGCCACGTTCGCCTGTCAGAGGGTTGGTGCCGATGTACTTCAGGCGGCTTAGATGGTTCTGGTAGGAGCGGTTGAAGATGTTGTTCAGCGCCAGGTGGATGGTGCAGAGTTTGCGGTGGCGCAGGCAGATGTCGGTGCCCGCTGTCAGGTTGAAGAGGGTGTAGGACGGGGTGGCTGTCTCGGTGCCGAGTGCCATATGGTAGTGGTCCTGACGCAGATAGCACTCAAGGGAGAGGGCTACGTAGGCGTTATTGAAAGGACGGGCACCCTCGTGGGTCAGCTCGTACTTCAGTTCCGATGTCCAGCGGGGAGCAGGGGTGAAGGGTAGGTAGCGCGTCTCGAGCGGTTGGTTCAGCTGGCGTGCATCTACGAATGAAAAGGTGTTTTCGAAGTGCAGATGGTGAATGGGGTGCAGATCGACCATTGCCTCGAAACCGAGCAGACGGGCTGTGCCGCTAGTGTAGCGGAAGGTAGGAGTGCCTGGCTGAATGACTTCAGCCGTGCGGTGGAGGAAGATGTAGTTGCTGATGCGGTTGGCAAAAAGACTGAGCTGTGCGGAAACGAAACTTGTGGAAAGGTCGAAGCCGAGGTCTGCCTGCCAACTGTGTTCGGGTGAGAGCTGATGGTTACCGATTTCGTAGCGGCCGGTGCCTTCGTGTTCGCCGTTGGAACCGAGTTCGCTCATATTCGGTGCACGGAATCCGTGAGAGATGTTTGCACGCAGATTTATTTTTTCGTTCACATTCCATACGGCACCGATGCTACCCGACAGACCAGTCATGTTGCGCCGGAAGTCGTGGAAGCGCTCTTCGCCGTCTTCAAGAAGCGATTCGCTGGAGAGACTGCGGTTGTCCAGTCGGAGTCCGCCGGTAACGACCCACTCACCGAAACGGCGGCTGGCTGTAGCGAAACCGCCTATGTCGAACAGGCGGTAGGCAGGGATGAGGTACTCTTCGCCCAGGTTGAGCGACCGCTGGAACATACCTTGCACACCGGCCGCGAGTTTCCACTCCGAGGCGGTTTCCAACTGATACCTGGCATCGTAAGTAAACGTGTGGAGACGGAAGTGCAGACCTGCCTCCGACTCGCTTTCTTCATATTCCTTTCGGTTGTTCAGCTGGTAGCCGAGCAGTACCTTGAGTGTGCCTTCGCCCAGATTGAAGGCATTGTCAAGCACTGCTTTATAGTGGTTTATGCGCTGGAAGGGCAGTGTCTTGCCGTAAGTTTTCACATCGGAAGAGTGGGGAACGAGGCATCCTGTAGTCTCGTCGCGGTCGCCCTCGACAAGGCTTGGCAACTGGTGGAAGTAGCTAAATTTCAGGTGTGTGTGTCCCCACTGGCGGTTGAGGCCTACCAGTCCGCTGGCTGCATGTTCCTGAAACTGCGAACCGGGCACGTATCCGTCGCGGTGGTTTTGGTAGGCATGTGCCAGACGGTGACTCCAACGGCCATCCCACACTATGCCCTGCTTATTGCCGGCAAAGTTCACGGTGTAGTCGAAGAGTCCGTTGTTTGTCTGGAATCCGGTGCTCACCCCTGCCTTCATCTGTCCCAAAGGCAGGATGCGGTGCGGATGCAGGATGATGACGCCTGCCATGGCATCGGAACCGTACATCAGACTGGAGGGCCCTTTCTGAATTTCCACCGAACCGACACTCTGCGCATCGACCTCAATGCCGTGTTCGTCGCCCCACTGCTGTCCCTCCTGACGGATGCCGTCGCTTATCACGGCAACGCGGTTATATCCCAGTCCGCGGATAACCGGTTTTGAAATGGCACCGCCCGTCGTTATCTGCGACACGCCTGGCTGACGACTTATCGCATCAATGATGTTTGTTGCAGGCACAGCCCGAAGGTCTGCCTCCGAAACTATGCTCACCGGAGTTGGCATGTCCTTCAGACGACTGTCGCCCGTTAGTCCCGTTACCACCACCTCGCTCAAATGCAGGTGCTGGAAGTACATATCTGTAGTATCTACTTTTGTCTGCGATTGTGCTGACATGCCATAGCACAAAAGCATCAGAATTATTTTTGATGTTTTCATTCTATCTTAATGGTTTTGTAAAAAATATAGAAAAGGAGATGAGTTCTCTCCTTAGTTATATGAAAAACGGATTAAGATAGGAATGGCGGTGCGCGGAGACTTACAAATCCGAGCGGAGAATAGGGAAGAAACGATACGCGAAGACTGTGTGCTTTGCCGTTCTGGTGGAGCGGCATGGTTACCACAACTATTGCGGCAACCAGGTATGGTACAGAGATAAGCTGGCAGATAAGACAGTCCTGTACACCATGTGTTGCCAAAGAGAAATGACCTGCATGAGGCTGATGACTGGCACATTGATAGCAGTCCTGTTTTCCTCCCTCGTACTCTTCATGAACGTGGAATGAGGAAAACAAAAGCATGGACAGAATGACTGAAAGCAGTGTCCATGCAACGGATTGTCTCTTGCGCGTCTGTTTCATTTTCAAGTGCAAAGGTAATACATTTATTATATTATTAGGAATAATTTATGGAGTTGATGCTTTATATTGCTCATTTTTTTCATATTTTTGCGCAGTTTTTCCCAATTACTAACCAACCTAGTTTAATTATGGTAAATATGAAAAAGACTATCGCAACAGGTGTGCTCGCCGCTGCAGCATTCGCACCTGTCTCTGCTGAGAGTATTTACGATTTTACTGTCAAGGATCGCAAAGGCAACGACGTTTCACTTGCCGACTACAAAGGGAAGGTAGTGCTTATCGTCAATACCGCTACCCGATGCGGTTTTACACCACAGTACACCGAACTTGAAAACATCTACGAAAAGTACAAGGACCAGGGATTTGATATTCTCGACTTCCCTTGCAATCAGTTTGGTGAGCAGGCTCCCGGAACGAACGAGGAGATTCATGAGTTCTGCACCTTGAACTACAACATTAAGTTCCCTCAGCTTGGCAAGATTGATGTCAACGGAGAAAACGAGTCGCCTCTTTTCACCTATCTTAAAGCTCAAAAGGGATTCGAGGGCCTTGACATGAAAGACAAACTCGGACCGCTCCTCGACCAGATGCTTAGCAAAGCCGACCCGGACTATGCCAAGAAGTCGAGCATCAAGTGGAACTTTACGAAATTCCTTATAGACCGCAACGGCAAAGTAGTAAGCCGCTACGAACCCACACACAACATGACCCTCGTGGAAAAAGATATCCAGAGTCTTGTTGAAAAGAAATAGCCTGATTCCGTTGGCTCTTTTTCAACTAAATTGCAGAAGAACCAATTCGCTTTATTCGCTGTCAGTATCATTCCCCGATACTGGCAGCTTTTTTATTTTCCATCCTATTGCTGCAACCAACATACTCATCAGCGGACTGAGCAGGTTGAAGAAACAATACGGCAAATAGACAACCGTTGGCACACCAAGTACTGTTGACTGAGCCATACCGCACGTGTTCCACGGAATCAGTACCGACGTAACCGTTGCTGCGTCCTCTGTTGTTCGGCTAAGCAGGCGCGACTCAAATCCTCTTTGCTTGTAAGCATCCTTGTACATATCTGCTGCCAGTACAATAGAAATAAACTGGTCGCCTGTCGACAAATTTAGGAAAAGACATGTGCCCACTGTTGATGAAACCAAACTGAAACAGCTGTTCGCAATACGGATAATTATCTTTGTAATACTCATTATCATTCGACTGGCTACCATCATCGAACCGAAAAACATAGCACTGATTATAAGCCAAATCGTATTCATCATTCCTGCCATTCCGCCCGTAGAAACCAACTCGTTCAACTCCGCATTGCCAGTATCTACAGCCGTAGAACCATAGTACGTCATAATCAGTCCGCGAAACATCGAATACAAAGAATATCCATCGGTATTGCCCGACACCTCACACAATATATGCGATTGCAATATCAGAGCCACAATTCCTGCTATTATTGCCGACAGAAACAACGTTATCAGTGATGATACACGACGGGCAATGAGTATGCCGGTCAGCACCGGAACAATCAATGTCCACAGCGAAATGTTGAATGTGCGCGACAGACCCTCTGTGTACTGAGCCACATGAAGCGACACATCCGACGAAAAACTCAGTCCGGACACTAAGAATATAATCAACGTAATGGTAAACGTAGGCACAGTGGTGTACATCATGTATCGGATGTGCTCAAACAAGTCCGTACCTGTTACCGACGAAGCCAAAATCGTAGTATCACTCAGCGGCGACATCTTGTCACCAAAATACGCTCCAGAAATAATAGCTCCCGCGGTCCACGCTTTATCAATACCAAGAGCATCACCTATGCCCAATAACGCAACACCTATCGTAGCAATCGTTGTCCACGAACTACCCGAAAGCAACGACACAACCGCACAGATAGCACAAGCACTAACTAAGAAAAAATGTGGAGAAAGTATCTGTACTCCATAATAAATAATAGTCGGAACTACACCGCTAATCATCCACGACCCCGACACCATTCCCACTGCCAGCAAAATAAACAACGTAATAGAAATGCTTCCCATCGTCTGTGACAACTGCTTTTCAAACACTTTCCACGGCGTCCGGTAAATAATCATGGAAATTGCAATGCAAACAGCCGAACTGAAAAGCAATGCCACCTGACTTCCGCCCTCAAGCGAATCGCTACCAAACATAACAATGCTGCATATCAGTAAACATATCAAAACTATCACAGGGATAAATGCTATCAATGGATGGGGCAGTGGAGTGTTATTTTTCATATCTATATTTTCTTACTGTTAAATTAGAGCTTTTTTCATCTTCTAGTAAATATATCTCCCTAAAACTAATATTTTATCGCCGCTTATCAAGCCTATTTTCTTTATAACTTATTGGAAAATAATAGATTTAGGAAAATAATTTTGTCAGATATTTTAGCTCTAAAAAAACATGGATGCACTAAATGTTATTTTTGTTACAAATATATACATTTTTCTGCTCTTCTAGATAATTTTTCCCTTTCTTCTAAATAACTTTCCCCTGTTCTTCTAAATATCTTTTTCTGTTCTTCTAAATATTACCTACAAAAAAAAGAACCCTTTCTCACGAAAGAGTTCTCCGTAAAAATAAGATTTTAAAGATAGTATTATAAAAAAGGTTAGATCTTAGATTGCTTTTGAGATTGTTTAATATTTTATTAAGTATTAACTTCTATTTTTATTAAATGCTTTTTATATGTTAAATCCCCGAGGGCTTTTCATCATTTTTTTGTTTTTACCGCCTCTTTTCTCACTCTCCTCGCTTATCTTCACCACCTCTTTCCTCTTCTTTCCTCAATTATTTTTTTGTATAAAAACATTCGTAAGTGCCATCATCAAAGAAGATTCTCACTTCTGTAACTTGTCTGGCTGGCTTCTGTAGTTGAGCTACTGTCTTAGTCATCACATCTTCAACATCCTTTATTGTTATGCCAGGAACCTGCGGTATCGACTGACTCTTACCAACTGATGCAGGCTGTGAAATGGGGGACTGTTGTGGTTGATTGCCAGATTTGGCTTTTGGAACATATCCTAATCCATTTCTCATTGGACCTAGTATGTCGTCAATGTCATCATCTGCACCTGTTTCATCCTGATTATCTGATGAATTAGCTTTTTCGTCAGCTAAGTACATCTCACCCTGACCAAGTAATACCCACATAGGATTCAAATCGGGAAATGCCTCTACAATATTCCTTAGAATAGTTAGGGAAGGCTTTGTGCGCTCGCTTAGGATGTGAGAAAGAGTAGAAGGTGACAACAGAGTCTTATTTGAAAACTCTATGTTGTTAAGCTTTTTGCTCTGAATTATCTGCTCTATTCGTTCCTTGTCCGATTGCATGATATGCGAATATTATGTAACTCTTTTTTTAGTCTACATTTAAAAGGGGAGAGAAGGGAACCTCGTTTATATGTTTAGCCCCATTATATATAATGAGTTGATTTGAGTTTTACACTTTAGGTAATCAGATCATACCAGCAATTATAATATAATGATGGGTAAAACACCCCTTTTTTATAAGACTTGACAAATGTAGAGATATTTTTTTTTCTGACCAAGCATTTTCAAAATAAAAATGAAAAATTTATTTTAATTTTCAAAAAGTAAAATTGCAAAGATGAAACAGTATCAATGTAAACAGTAATTTAAAATTTAAAACTGTAAACAAAATGACAAAAATACACTTAGAGAAAATCAAACGTGATTTTTAGATAAAAAACTGGTTTATTTCCACATATATAGCACACTTTTCAAGGTATTTACAAAAATAAATACATCAAATCGTGAATATGCAGTTAGGTAGACCATGTTTACATAGAAATTTTACGTATAAATACCTGATAACTAATGATTAAATATCAAATATTACGTTATGCATAATAATCACATTTAAATATGTAAAAGTTTACAATTGTACTCAGTAGTATTATATACAAATGTAAACGTATTAGATTATCCCAGGTGTACAGTGATTTAAAAAGTAAATTATCTGTACATATTTAAATTTACACATTTAAACAAACGTGTAACGTTTTTTACAATACTAAAATTTAATTTTGAATTTTTAATTCTCTAAGTTGTTATCGATAAGTTGTCAAATATCTTTCAAATTTTCAATTTTTAGGCAGCTAAAATCATGTTTTTTTACCTTTAATTCCTTTATTTTCAGGTTTGAATATCAAACTTTTTTTGTCTGAATTTATTATGCTAAAAATTTTTGTATGCTATTTTAAAGTTAAAATTTTTCCTTTTTTATTCATTTTCTTCTTGCAAAAATACCCTTTTATATGCATTTTATTTCATCTTTATAATTGGAACTATTTTTTAGAAGTTTTTTCTGGTACAAAATTTTTATTCTTCTATTATGGTTTTGTTTTTTTTGAAAAAAAAGAGCCTCCAGAGAAACTGAATCCCTGGAGGCTAATTGTGAATTGTTCTTATGCAGTTACTTTTAGTGTAGTATAAAGTATATCAGTTCTCGCATAATGTCCCCATCTGTGGTATTCCCCTTCCTTACACCCTTTAGTTTGCAGTCTGTTTCCCTTATTTTGCCTATTATCTGCATTGTTTTCATTGCTGAATATGTGCGCATTGCTTGGGTATATTCCTTTAATTGCCATTCAGCTTTAAGATCAAGCTGCTCCATGAGCCCCCTTGTAGTCTTGTCGGATGAATAATATGCAAGCATTATATTCGAGAAGAATATGAATAATGTTGATATAGTCATGCTAGCAGGATTTTCTTTGGGATTTGCTTCAAAGAAGTTGATTATTTGATTTGCTTTTAAAATATCCCTGTTTACAAGGGATGTACGAAGTTCCCAGTTATTGAATTCCTTACTAATTCCTATATTTTTCTCTATAATCGAAGTGTTAATCTGTTTGAATCCTGGAGGAAGTGCTATAGCAAGCTTGTCCAGTTCACTTGCAATACGGTTAAGGTCGGAACCTATGTATTGTGCAAGCATCATTGTGGCTTGTTGGTCAATGGTGATTTGTTTTCTTTTCAGATAGTCGTTGATAAATGAAGGGAGCATTCCTTCACGTAGTTTTTTACTTTCAAAAACAATACCAACTTCACTAATGGCAGCAACAAATTTCTTTTTTGAGTCGAGACTGCCATTTTTGTAGCAAATTACCAAAATAGTGGTCTTTAAGAAGTTTTTTGCGTACGTAGCAAGTTCTTCTATTTTTAACAAATTCTGCGCCTCTTTAACAATTACCACCTGATATTCACTCATCATGGGGTATCTACGAGCAGAATTGATGATATCTCCGACTTTTGTTTCTTTTGTGCAATATATTATATGTTGGTTAAAATCACGCTCACTGTCAGACAAAATATTGTCTGCAATGTATTCTGAAATTCGGTCGATATAATATGATTCATCGCCCATAAGCAGATAAATGGGTGCGAATTTGCGATCTTTTATCTGCTGAATGATATCCCTATGTGTGATAGAAATAGTCTGTTTTGCCATAAAAAACTCTCTATAATAGCTGTTTTAAACAGAGAAATATGCTTATATTTGCATTCACTTGCAAATGTATGAAAATATTAGAAATGCAGCAACTGAATTTACCTACATATAAGGCAAAAATAACTAAAAATGGTTCAGAACTGAAGATTTTTGATGTTCTGCGTCATAAGTATGTTGCATTAACACCAGAAGAGTGGGTTAGGCAGAATTTCATACATTTTCTTGTTAATTATAAAGGGTATAATCCAACTCTTATGGCAAATGAGGTTGGAATATGTCTAAATGGCGTAAAAAAACGCTGTGACAGCGTTTTGTACACAAAAGGATTAGTTCCACGTCTGATTATAGAATATAAGCGTCCTGGCGTGGAAATCACGCAAAGAGTATTTGATCAGATATGTTGCTATAATATGGCGCTTCATGTTGACTATCTCATTGTTAGTAATGGTATCAGTCATTATTGCTGTAAAATGGATTACGAGAGGCAGCAATACGTGTTTTTAGAGGATATACCAGATTATAAGGATTTATAAGGAATTGGCTATAATCTCACGGTTTAGTTATCCTTTAATAAAAAAATAAAAAGGGCATGCTTTAAAGCACGCCCTTTTCTTTAGTTATATCTGACTGCAATTATTTTGCAGAGATGATAGCGATACGGTTAGAAGCAGAACCAGTTACACCCTGACCAACAGCTGTGTTAACTGTAACGCCCTTGCTCTTGAGGTACTCAGCAACAGCGTCAGCACGCTTCTGAGAAAGTTTCTTGTTGTAAGCAGAGTTACCTTCTGGAGATGCAGTAGCAACGATTTCAACGTTACCCTTAACCTTGTCGAGGTCAGCTTTAGCCTCTGCAGTAAGAGCAGAAGAACCCTGTGCGAATGTTACGACTGTTGTAGCAGCAACTGCAGTAGCAACTGGCTTTTCAACAACCTTCTCAACAACCTTCTCAACAACAACCTCTTTTGGCTTCTTAGCGAGTTCGTCGTTCAGGCGAGCGATTTCAGCACGGAGAGCGCTGTCATCATACATCTTGAAGTAGTGAGTACCGTTGCTTGTACCGAAGTGGTAGATGTAAGCAACTGTCAGGTGGAGCTCAGCAAACTTAGAGCGGAGTGGGAATGTGTTAGCACCGTTATCGCCTCCCCAATGAGTATCCCAGTCAACAGCTGGCTGAAGACGGATTGTGTGAGCTTTAGCTTCGCCAAGGTTGAAGAAGAAGTCAAGACCTGTCTTCATAGCGAACTTGTTACCATACTTAAATGCCTTACCTGGAGCATAAGTGTGAATCCAGCCAGCACCGAGTACAGCACCTACTTCGAAGAAGCGTGGAGTGCCCTTGTAACCTGCAAAGAGGTTAGAGAAGTTCAGTGTTGCGTTGATACCCAAGTAGTGACCACGAACAATAGTCTTGTATGAACCATTGAATTGGTTGAAACGGTAGCTAGACTTAGTGTCTGGATCGTACTGGTTAGAACCGAACCATACAGTTCCTTCGATTTCAGCACCCCAAACTGGAGTAAACTGCTTACCTACAAAGAATGTAGCTGTTGGGTTGAGAGGGAAAATGTTCTTCAATCTCAATGGAGCTGCAACACCACCACCGATACCGATGTACATGTTGTCACCTGGCTTTTGAGCTACGAGAGCTGTTTCAGCGCTTGCGCTTAAAACTGTTGCCATAGCAATGGCAAAACTCAAGAAAAATCTCTTCATGTCTTTTAAGTTTTTGTTAATAATAAAGTTTATAAAATTTTGAAATGTTGTTTTACAGTTTCAATTATTTATTAATGTGTTTCTTTTTTTGATTAGAGTCACTTTGTTTAAATTTTACTTTAAAATCGTCGCAAAGGTAGAAAAAATAGTTTTACATTAAGAAATTTTTTTTAATTTTTTTTTATATTTATTCCTATTATGTACCATTTTGACGATTTTTTGGGCTAATTTTCCTCTTTTTCGTCCTTTTTGCTACGTCTGCCTATTTTCTTTTTGGGTTTTTCTTCCTGGGCAGGTGTATTTTGCACTCCGGCAAGTTCTGGGTCGATAAGGATTCGTCCACAATATTCGCAAACGATGATTTTCTTTCTCATGCGTACATCCAGTTGGCGCTGTGGTGGAATCTTTGCGAAGCATCCGCCGCATGCATCACGCTGAACATATACGATACCGAGTCCGTTACGTGAATTTTTGCGGATTCGTTTGAATGCCTGGAGCAGGCGTGGCTCGATAGAGAGTTCGAGATTCTTTGATTTCTCTCTCAGTTTTTCTTCCTCTGCTTTAGTTTCAGCAATAATCTCATCGAGTTCGTTTTTCTTTATTTCCAAGTCTTGGTTACGTCCTTCCAGAATCTGCTGGTTTTTCTCCAAGTATTCTTCCTTACTCTTTTCCTGTGCTGTAGCTTCGCGGATTCGTTTGTTGCAAAGTTCAACTTCCAACTGTTGGAATTCGATTTCTTTGTTAAGCAAGTCGTATTCACGATTGTTTGCTACGTTATCGAGTTGTTCCTTATATTTAGCCAGTTGTTGAGAAGCTAAATCTATTTTTGTTTTCATCTCGTTGATACGAGAACGCAGATCGCTTACATCTTTTTGGGTATTCTCGATACGTGTCTTGAGTCCTTCGATTTCGTCTTCCAAGTCTTCTACCTCGAGTGGGAGTTCGCCTCGCAAGATACGAATCTTATCGATCTCAGACAGCATCAACTGCAACTGATAAAGGTTTTTCAGTTTTTCCTCTACCGACATTTCAGTAGATACGGTTTCTTTTTTCTTAGCCATAAATTATAAATAGTTTATTGGATTAGTTTTTTTATTAGTCTTGTAAACAGGTAAGTTATTGTCTTCCTTTTTTATAATGTCAAACAGAATCTCTATTGTGTATTTCTCGCTTTCGTAATGTCCGAGTTCAAGAAGTAGCAATTCGTTTTCGTGTCCGAAGAACCTGTGATATCCGATTTCTCCAGTAATGAATGCGTCGCATTCTTTCTGAATAGCGGTAGGAATGAGAAAATTGCCTGCTCCTCCGCATATGGCCACCTTACTTATGGTGTTACCTTTCCAATCGTTATATCGTAAAGCTTCTACGTTGAACGTATTCTTTATGAGTTGCAGAAAATCTGCTTTTGTCACAGGAGTGTTAAGTGTACCTATTATTCCTTCTCCGGCATCAGTTCCTTCTTTTGGAGATAACCATTCAATGTTTCTGAGTTGGATTTTCTCTGCAATCTTATAGTTTACACCATTGCGAGCAGAATCCAGATTTGTGTGTGCGGCATATATGGTGATATCATTTTTTATTGCTTTCATAACGCATCGCTCAATGTAGTTTTTTCCTGAAATAGATTTGAGTGGAGCGAACAAAAGAGGGTGGTGGCTTACAATCATGTTATAGCCTAATGCAATAGCCTCGTCAATGACATCCTCAGTGACGTCAAGACACAATAAAACCCCTGATGTCTCTGCATCCTTTGCTAGTCCAATCTGCAATCCGGCATTATCGTAACTGTCTTGCAGGGCCAAAGGAGCGAAATCTTCAAGGGCACCTATTATTTGCCTAATATACATGAAAAGTGTCGTTTATTAACGATTTCACGCTGCGAAGGTACGGCTTTTTATTTAAATTATAAAAAGAAAAGGAGAATTTTTGAAAAATCCTCCTCTTCTTATAATATATATAATGTGTAAAATTGTCTGTTTGCTAAATAGGCAAAAGAACTAAATATGATCTCATTTTTAGAAATCTAGAGTAACACCTACACCGAATACTCTGTTTGTTCTGTCAAACTGATCTGTGCCAGCAACTTGGTCTACATTCTGAATAATACCTTGTGCTACGAGAGCTTGTGGTGCAGAAACACCTGCTGGCAGAGTCTGTCCTGTGGCTTTGATTGCTGTTGCTGCAAGTCCGTTGTAGTCAGCCTGATGGCGTTTGTATGTGTTGTATAAAGTTTGAAAGTAAGCAGCTTCAACAGCTACTACAGAGTTGATTTGCCATTTTACTCCGAAACCGAAAGTATTTGAATTTGTTACGAACGAGATATCTCGCATGTAGGCATCAGTGTTGGGGTAGTGAGTATGTTGCCATCCACCGCTTATAGTCCATCCTTTTGTGAAGTCCCACTCAGCTCCTGCAGTAAGTTCCCATGTGCCTCCGCTCAGCAGTTTGTTCTCATCGCCATATTTTGTTGCCTGTTTATCCCAATAATAGTGGAAACCTCCATTGATTCTTACAGCCTTTATTGGTGAGTACATAGCTCCAACTGTCAGGATAGAAGGAATATCCTCTTTGATAGTCTGTCCGTCATTATACTTGTCAAGTCCGTGTCCATCTGTATTCTCGTTGTAACTTTCGTTTTTCAGGCGAATGCGTGTTTTGAACTCGAATTTAGCAGCCAGGTTCCAGTGGTCATTTATTTTCCAGTCAACACCAATGATTGGAGTCAGACCCCATCCTGCCTGGTTACAGTTTAAACCGATATTTCCAGTCAGGTCAGACAATTTGTAGCCCAGTTCATCAACCTGTGCATGCTTGGCGTTAGCTTGAGCAGGTGTAATATATCCGGCATCTGTCAGTTTTTGCAGATATGTGTGCTGAGTATTTATCCACTGGCGTGCAGTAGTGTAATTATTGTCTTTTGTCATCAACTGAATATTCTTTACATATCCAAAATAGTTGTTTGTAGCATAAACAAGTCTCACACCACCATAGATACTAATTTTATCAAGAAACTTGCGGGCAGCACCGAATTGGAAACCGTACTGATAAGAACGTCCACGCATGAAAGTGTCAAATTTGTATCCGTTCTTGAATTCTCCCTGACTTAGTGCTGTTGCCATCATCGACAGAGCTGCAACAGAAGCCTCGAATGAAGGCAAGCCGTTATCGTACTGACACTTTCCGCCACCACCAACAAGACCGAAATCAAAACTGAATGACCACTTACTGTCTTTTGTGTTGTAGGCAAACTGCAGCGATGGCAGAATAGGTGCATCAGCATTACCCTCGTAAGTCTTCTTTATTTCTCCTTTATTTTCTGCTCCGAAAGAGAATGGGAAGTAAGTAGCAGTTACGTCTCGGTCTTGGTGTACATTCATTATTCCTATAGACATGTGGAAACCAGGAGCAAGAAAACCTGTACCTGCCGGGTTGTTATACAGAGAACTGATACCTATTACGGCGTCTTGTGAAGGGTTACGCAGAAATGAAATACTCTGATTAGTATTAGTTTGATAACCTCCAGCCATTACTGGCAATGTAAGTATTGCAAAACATATAGTGGCAATACTTCTAATAGAAAATTTTACCATTGTTCTAACCTTAAAATCTTAAAATCCTTTGCAAAGGTACGTTAATTCTACATACTAAAAGAACAAATTTGCGTAAAAAATGAACAAAATGCTCAAATTCGCTACATTTAGAACAACATCTTGTTCTAATTTTATTTAAATTAAAAGTGAAATGTGGTAAAAAGTCTAAAATTCGATATAAGGCATCAGTCTGTCACATTCCTCCTGAGTGAAGAAGTAAATTTTACGGAATGCGGCTTCGTCTTTTATTCTTCCTTTATCTCTTCTATACTGCTTTAAATTCTTAGCTTGTTCGTAAGTGAAGTACGGGTGTCTTAATAAAACTTTCAACGAATCGTCGTTAATGTTGATTTTTCTTAGTGTAGGCATTGAGTCCACTTTGAACCAAGGCAGCAAATCTTCAGTAAAGTATTTGCATTCGAGCAGTTGTTCTGTGGAATAGAATCCGCCCAATCTGTTTCTGTATCTCAGTATTATGCTTGAAATGGTTTTTCCTATACCTGGAATCCTGCATAGGGTAGCACTATCAACTGTGTTTAGATCTAAAACAGTAAGAGTTTTGAACTTATTACTTTCTGGGAAAAATCTCTTCTGCCTTGTTGTGTCGTTTCGGTATGTAGAATCGTTATGGTATGTTTTGTCTTTGCTATATGAATTATAAGCTTTGTTATAGTACTTGTACTGATATTTGTATTTATACTCGTATCGGTAGTTTTTCTTGTGATAGTTGTTTTTATACCGTTTGTTTTTATTCCATTTCTTATACGGCTTTTTTTGTGTGTAGAAATGATTTGTTTGTTGTTCTACATGTTTTTGGTTTTCTGTTGGTATTTTTTCTCTAATGAAGAAAATACCTGCTGCAAAAAATACAATAACAGAAAGCAGGATGATTGTTTTCCGCTCTCTGTTATTGAAATTGTGTTTGTTAAGACTCATATACGAGGTCTTATTTTATAATGAGCTTGTCGCTGCCTTTAGCCTTGAACGACATATCCAGTCCTTTTACGGAGTGGGTGAGTGCTCCGAACGAGATGAAGTCCACACCTGCTTTTGCATAAGGAATCATATTGTCGAAGGTGATACCGCCTGACGACTCTGTTTCAGCTCTTCCTGCTACCAATTCTACGGCACGTTTAGTATCTTCTGGTGTGAAATTGTCGAACATAATGCGGTCGCATCCTTCCTGCAGAGCCTCTTCCAGTTCTTTCCAGTTGCGCACTTCGCATTCTATCTTCAGGTTCTTACCTTTGTCCTTGCAGTACTGTTTTGCTCGTGAAATGGCATTGTGCACACCTCCGCAGAAGTCTATATGATTATCCTTCAACAGAATCATATCGAACAGACCTATTCGGTGGTTCATGCCTCCTCCAATTTTTACAGCTTCTTTCTCCAGCATACGCATGCCTGGAGTAGTTTTTCGTGTATCAAGAACTCTGGTTTTAGTACCTGCGTCAATCAGAGCCTGCTGATATTTGTGGGTCATTGTAGCAATTCCCGACATACGTTGCAGGATATTGAGCATCAGACGTTCTGTTTGCAGCAGAGACTGTTCTTTACCCTTAACAGACATTACTATATCGCCAGGTTTTACGTGTGCTCCGTCTTTTATGAACACTTCTACTTGTAGTGTGGGGTCAAATCTGCGGAACACCTCCTTAGCTATTTCCACTCCAGCAAAGATGCCTTCTTCCTTGATGAGCAGCAGACTTTCTCCTACAGCGTCAGCAGGGATGCAGCATAGGGTAGTGTGATCTCCGTCGCCAATGTCTTCAGCAAAAGCCAGGTCGATGAGTTTGTCGTTTAATTCCAATACGGATAGCATATAGTTCCTTTTCTATTATATGAAAAACAATAAGGCTTATAGGAAGAAGCCAAGACCTACTTTCAGTCCGAAGCGGCTCTTGTTTCCGAAGTCGCTCATCGACATATTAAAATATATACTTGGTTCCAGCATTACGTTTTTGTTCAGGAAGAGGCAGTAGCCTACTTCTGGAGTGAGGAAACAATCGTTATAGCTTTTCCACTCGTGCTGGTACTTGGCACCGAAACCGAGGAAAATACCGTTTTGCTCTATGTAGTAGCGTCCGCGGGCACCTACAGAGAAAGCGTGAGCATCTGAATTGTGATAGTTGAAACCGAGTTCACCCATTACCATCCAGTCCTTAGCTACCATATATCCTCCCAGAACGTCCAATCCGAAGTGGAACTTGGTTGTTTCGCTATACGACATATCAAATCCGGAGACAGATGCGCCGAGATATTTCTTACCCTTTTCAAACTGTGCGAACGCACTTGAGATGCCGATTGTGGCAAACATCAGAACTAAAGCTAATTTTTTCATTTTCTTTTTGTTGTTGGTTATTATTATTTTGAATTACTTATTCTTTCTGGTTGTGTTTTCTCCTCAACTCGTCCTTCTTCTTTTCAGCCAAAGTCAATGCCCCTACAATAATTATATATATAATGATATTGGGCAGGTTCTTCAACCATGCATTCCATGTGATACCATAATATATGTAAGTAGCAAGACCTACACAGAGGAATGCCAGGGGCAACCACACATATTTCTTTATATTCTTTTGTACCATGACAAGAAGCTAACGAAGAAACAGATGACTACAATACCTGTAATGGCATAAGCATAGTCAGGATGCATTCCGAATCCCTCTGGAGCAATCAGAATATACGAAGTGCATATCATTGTCATCCATAATGCAGGTATCAGTCCGATGAGAACCTCGAATTTCGAGTGTCCATCTCTTCTGCATCTGAGACCCAACCATACTGTTATTGCCCACAGGGTAAACACTGACAGAGTTTGGTTTACCCATGCAAAATACCTCCATAGTATGTCGAAATTAACCATCATCAATACAGCAGAACCCACAAATAGAGGTAGCGACAGCAGAATGCGCTTGTAAACCTTGTTTTGTTTGTAGTGGAGGAAATCGGCAGTTATTAATCGTGCCGAACGGAATGCGGTATCACCTGAAGTGACGGGGGCAGCTACCACACCAAGTACAGCAAGTACAGCACCGACACTCCCCATCCAGCTATGGCATATCTTGTTTACCAGCAGGGCTGGCGACATCTTTCCTGTTTCTGGAATAGTCATGGCGTTCAGCAGTTTCTCATATGGAGTATCGCCGGCTACATCCAGACTGTCAGCGAATTTAATTGCTGCAGCAGCCCATATCAGAGCTACGAGTCCTTCGGTAATCATTGATCCGTAGAACACAGAACGTCCGTACTTCTCGTTTCTCAAGCATCGTGCCATCATAGGCGACTGAGTAGCATGGAAACCGCTTACGGCTCCACAGGCAATGGTGATGAAGAGTCCTGGGAACAGCGGCATGGCAGCTTTCGGATTGTGGTTAGTGAAAGCCTCAGTAACTTCAGGCACATTGCCAGGCTCTGTGAATATTCCGTATCCCAGTCCCACAGCCATGATGAGCAAAGCAATTCCGAATATAGGATAAATAGCACCGATGATTTTATCTATAGGCATAAGTGTTGCCAGAATATAATATCCAAAGATGACCATTATCCAGAATTCCTTAGTGAAGAGAAAACCGTTATTAGGCACCATCGTACCGAGCAAGTCGGCTGGGGTAGTCACGAAAACTGCACCAACCAGCACCATCAGTACCACTGAAACTACTCTCATCAGCAGTCGTGGGATATTTCCCAGGTTGTCACCGATAATTTCCGGCAGACTGGCTCCGTTCATTCTTATAGAAATCATACCCGACATATAGTCGTGTACGGCACCTCCGAAGATACAGCCCAGTACAATCCAGAAGAAAGCTGCAGGACCGAACAGAATACCCTGTATGGCTCCGAAGATAGGTCCTGTACCTGCGATATTCAGGAATTGTATCAGATAAACTTTCCATGTAGGCATAGGGATGTAGTCCACACCATCCTGACATGTGAAGCAGGGAGTCTTACGATTAGGGTCTGAGCCAAACACACGATCTACCAGTTTTCCATAGAACAGATAGCCGAAAATCAAACACAAAATAGCTGATATGAAAGAAATCATTATAGTCTTTTTTATAATCTGTGCAAATTTACAAAAAAATAACCAATTCTGTCCGTCTTGTTTTCTTAATTTATTTTAAATTACACCCAATTCGTAAATAATTTCTAACTTTGCAAAAAATAGAGTTTTATGACAAGTCATTTCTATCGTTTCATAGCATATTTTCTGCTGTTTTTCTCCCTTGGGGTGTCTGTTCCTTCTCAGGCACAGTTTCTTCCATTCGAGGCTATCGACCAGCAGCCGAAGTACGAAACCCGTGCCGTATGGCTCACTACCTACAGCGGACTCGACTGGCCTCGTCAGCGGGCTTATGATTCAGCCTCTACGGAACGGCAGAAGGCAGATCTCTGTCGTATCCTCGACTATTACCAGCAGATACATATCAACACCGTTATCTTCCAGACTCGTGTGCGTGGGGCAGTGCTCTATCCTTCGAAGTATGAACCCTGGTACGGAGCTCTTACAGGTACTCCGGGCAAAGCACCTCTCTACGATCCTCTTCAGTTCTGCATCGAAGAGTGTCATCGTCGTGGTATGGAACTCCACGCATGGGTTGTGTGCATACCTCTTGGGAAACAAACTGAACAGAAGCAGTACGGACGAGGTGGCATACTCAGTCGCCGTCCCGACATCTGCAAAACCTTCGGAAAGGATGTGTTTATGTTGCCCGGCAATCCCAAGACTGCCGACTACATAGCATCTATCTGTCGCGAGATAGCTGAAAACTACGATGTAGATGGTATTTCGCTCGACTACATCCGCTATCCTGAGAAAGAATTCAAGTTTTCCGATAACAATCTCTATCGCGGTAATTCCTCCGGACTTGCCGACTGGAAACGCGAGAACATAACCCGCATCGTGCGTCGCATCCACGATGAAGTGAAAGCCGTGAAACCATGGATAAAGTTGAGCAGTTCGCCTATTGGAAAATACGATAACACCCGACGCTATTCTGCTGGAGGTTGGAATTGCTATTCCGCTGTGTTTCAAGACCCTCGTCAGTGGTTGCGCGACAACCTGCAGGACATGCTCTTCCCGATGATGTACTTTCAGGGAAACAACTTCTATCCATTTCTCTACGACTGGCAGGAGAACCAATACGGACACCCCGTCATTCCGGGACTGGGCATATACTTTCTCGACCCTCGCGAAGGTCGTTGGGTACTCAGTCAGGTGCGTGCCGAGATGCATTCAGCCCGTCGTAGCGAGATAGGTGGTATAGCATTCTACCGTAGCGAATTTCTCACTCGTAATGTAAAGGGAATCTACGACTGTTGCCGCGACGAATTTTTCCGTCATCCCTCACTCACAGCCCGCATGACGTGGATGCCGCAGTTTGCCGTTTTGCCTTCTGTGCCTACAGGCCTCCAACACACTCCCGGACGTCTTTCCTGGCAGGGCGATGCCTATTGTTATAATGTGTATGGCAGCAACGAATATCCAGTTGATTGCACTATGGCTGAAAACCTTGTAGCAGCTCGTGTTCTGAGCAATAGTTACGAACTGAAGGGTAGGGCAGGCGGACTCCGTTACTATGCTGTCACAGCCTGCAATCGTTATGGCAATGAGACAGAACCCCTTCAGCAGGTTGCAGACACCGCAGCCGACTCACGACTGAAGCAGCTCAATGTCAGTTGGCTCATCAATCGTGATATGAAGGGAGATAAGAAATCCAAGAAATCCAAGAAGAAACGCAGGAAGTAATCCTTCCTCAAGGCTTATATCCTATACTGAGTTTTCCGTCCTTCACTCCAGCCTCGAAACCGTGTTCACGTTTCGGGGTGAGTTGCACATTTGCCTTGCTGCCATACTTCTCGTACAGCATCAGAGCCAGAATACCCATATTCATCCTGAAATTTATTTCCACCACGGGGTGCAGTTTGCCGTCCTTTGTCGTCAACATATCTATACCCACATATCCCCTGTAGGCAGTCCTTCCTAACTGTGTCTTGTGGTACTCAATCAGCGCCTCCAGTAGTTCGTCCTCTACCTCTATCATGTTGCGCAACGTCTGCTGACTCTCCACAATATTATACTGGTAAGTGCCGTTCCTCTCAGCCTTAAACACACTATATCCCAGAAACTCCACCTCTCCGTCAGCACTTACCTTAAACTCCATCGCGCAGTCCTGCAACTTATTTTCGTAAAACCTATCCTCCACATATCCTCCTTGTGCACTAAGCAGTCCTTCGAGCCTTTCCCTCAAGTGGTCTTTGCTCAGTCCGTCAGTTGTGAAAATACCTCTGCCTGACGACGACCAGGGCGACTTATATATCCTGCCTTCCTTCTCCTCGTCTATGCTTGTGCAAAACCTCATTTCCTTGCCCAGCAGTTTCTCCGAAGGTATAGCCTTCAGTAGTTCCTTCAAATACAGGCACGAAAACTCCCTGCTCGCCAGTCGTCTCACTTCCTTCAGCCATTCATCGTTCGGTAGCAGTTCCTCCCCGATGCCCATCTTCAAGTACCTTTGTTTCGTAGCCATACTCCATCCCCAAGGTCCCTCCTCCCAACAGCGGGCAAGGTTCTGCAGTTCTTCCTCCATCAGCCTGATGCGTCTTGGCGGAGTATATTCCCGCACATCGGCAGCCAGAGCCATATCGTTCGAGGGATTGAATAGTGGTGGTAGTTTTGGCATAATGCTTAAAAATACTTTGTACTCGATAAAAATCGCAACAAAGTAACGGATAAATTTCCAACTTTTTTGTAGCTTTGCAGAGAAAGTTGAAAAAACAATGAAGAAACCGAATATTTTAGCATTTGTCCTTCTGCTTTCCCTCCTTCTTATCTGTGCCTGCAATCGGCAGCCGGTCAGTTCTATGGACGAGGAAACAGAAAAGGCACTTGTGGAACAATATGGCGAACCAACCGTAGTTCGTCTCTCCCGTCCCGGCACACTCAGGTCGCAGCTCTCTGCTCTGCCAGCTGAACAGTTTCGCTTCATACGCATCTTCGGCACTATGAACGCAGAAGACTTTGCCTATCTCAACTCCTGCGACAACCATTCCGACATCCTTGTGCTCGACCTCCTCGATGCCTCTGTCGTTGCTGGTGATAGTGCCTATCTGAAAAACTTCGGAGAAGATGCCTTCCGCATCACAGAAGACAACACGATGGGCTGTTATCAGTTCGACGGACTTTTCCAGCTTCAGCGACTCTACCTGCCACTTACCCTTACAAAACTTTGCGATAAAGCATTCTATAGCAAATACAACCTCGACTACATAGCCCTACCGCCCTCATTGCGCGAGATAGGCGACTACGTTTTCGACGGCTGTTCCCATCTTACCTCAGTTGTTCTGCCCGATTCCCTCCTCTCTATCGGTTACCATTCCTTTCCGTCCAGCGTGCAATCTCTGCGAATTCCGCGTTCTGTATGCCAACTCCATGACGGTGGCATAGGCGAACAGGAAGAATACTATATGGAGTGGACACCCGACGAACTCTCACCCTTCGAAAATGTGTCGTTCGAGTGGATAAAAATGCGGCACGATGGTCCCCGCACCATAACCTCCTGGGTACATCCCACACTCCATGTGCCAGCCGCATATGTTGAGGCTTACAAAGAAGCATTCCATACACCGAACAAAGTCGTTGCAAATTAGTTAATAGTTAAGAATTGATAGATAATAGATAATAGTTTTCGTTATCGTTATCGTTTTCGTTAAAAATATGCTTACCATTCAGAACCTGAATATAACTTTCGACACAAAACCCCTCGTCACCGACTTCTCTCTTGAAGTAGCCGATGGCGAAATAGTGTGTTTGCGTGGCGAATCAGGTTGCGGTAAGACCTCCATCCAGCGAGCCATCCTTGGCTTCATCGACTACCAGGGCACTATCTCGCTCGATTCCAATATACTTACTCCCAGCAACATATCTACCATGCGTCAGCAGATGGCATATGTGCCACAAGACACCCTCATGCCCTACGACACCGTTCGCGACATGATTCAGGGCATCCTCTCTCTGCGAGCCAACACAACACCCTGGGACAGCCATAGCATCATGCACGAATGGAGCTACCTCGACCTCGGCGACTCCCTCTACGAATCACCTGTGAGTCAACTCTCCGGAGGTCAGCGTCAGCGCATCATGCTCTCCATCGTTGCACTCCCGTGGAAAAAACTCCTCCTGCTCGACGAACCCACCTCCGCACTCGACGATCACACCGCCTCACTCGTTGCCAACTACCTCCACCGTCTCGCACAACAGCGAAACATACCCATCCTCGCTGTGTCTCACTCCGCCCACTTCGCCTCCCTCTGCGATAGAGAAGTGAAGTTAGGGGTTAGATAACGAAAACGATAACGAAAACAATTTTCAACTTTCAATTTTCAACTTTCAATTTAAAGAAAATGACTGAAGTTCCTCTTCTTGGCCTTGCACTCGGACTCCTGCTGATGCTGATTCCGTTGCTGATATTCTCCCGCTTGCGGGTGCCCTTGGTGCATTCCACCCTGCAGGGACTTATTCGCATGATAGTGCAGCTCTACCTCGTCGGACTCTACTTGCAATATCTCTTCCAACTCGATCATTGGTGGATAAACCTCCTCTGGGCACTTATCATGACCTGCGTCGCTACCGGCACAGCCCTCCAGCGCACACGTTTGCGCCCATCTATGCTTGCTGTGCCATTCTTTGCCGGTTTCCTCGTCGGAGGCATCCTCGTCGGCTTCTACTTCCTCGCCTGCATACTCCAACTCGACAATATATTCGAAGCACAATACTTCATCCCCATCTTCGGACTTCTGCTAGGTAATATGCTGGGAGTCAACATTCTCGCACTCGACACCTTCGTCGATAGTCTCCATCGCGGCAGACACTTCTACTACTGCCTCCTTGGCAACGGAGCCACCACATGGGAAGCCTCCCTGCCGTCCCTGCGTAGTGCCATACAGAAAGCCTTTAACCCCTGCATCGCCAACATGGCAGTTATGGGACTCGTCTCCATGCCAGGCACCATGATAGGACAGATACTTGGCGGTTCCTCACCAGCCACAGCCATCCGCTACCAGATGATGATAGTCATCATCACCTTCGTAGCCTCCATCATCTCCCTGCTGACAACCCTCCTCCTCGTTCGTTCGCGCCTCTTCGACCAACAAGGAAGAATAACGATAAAGATGTAAGATGTAAGAGGTCTGAAGTCTGAAGTCTGAGGTCATAATGCCCAATAAGCCCAATAAGCCCATAAATAACCAATAACTAATGCATAATTCATAATGCATAATGCATAATTTTCAATTTTCATGAAAATCGCAATCTACGGAGGTTCCTACAACCCCATACATAGAGGACATACAGAACTGGCGCAATCCCTTGTAAGTCAAGGACTGGTCGATCAGGTGTGGCTTATGGTATCGCCCCTCAACCCCTTGAAAGAATCCAATCGCAGCGAATATGCCACATACGACGACAGAGTCCGCATGGCACAACTCGCCACAGCTGACATCGATGGGGTAGTGGTGTCCGATTTCGAGCGAACCCTTCCTTTGCCCAGCTACACCATAACCACCCTCAACGCCTTGCAGCGAGCCTATCCGGAGCATCAGTTCGTCTTGGTAGTAGGAGCCGACAACTGGCAGACCTTCAGTCGCTGGTACAAATCAGACGAAATCCGTCGCCGGTTCCCCATTCTCGTATATAACCGTCCCGGCTACGAGGTACGCGACACAGAACCAGTCGATACACCCCTCTACGACATCAGTTCCACCCGTCTTCGGGCAGCCCTCCGCAAGGGTGAAAGCACAGCCGACTGGCTCCATCCCGATGTCCTTCAGTACATCAAGGAAAACCACTTGTACGAATGAGCGGCTTTTTAGGAGTTAAAGAAGTTAGAGAAGTTAAAGAAGTTAAGACGATAGAGGAGTTTGTAAAATTGCGTATTGAATGTATTTTGAATTGCTATGAATAGGATTCTGTTACTGCTTCTGATTTGGATAGGGATTATTGCTAATGGAGAAATGCTGATGGCAGAGGTGCCTGTGGTGTTGACTGCCGGTCAGTCGAATGCTGACGGCAGGGTGCCTATGAAAGAATTTCCTGCCGGAATCAGTTATAAATACTGCATGTGGAGTTACGTCAGTGGCGACTTCGAAACTGCCAGTGGCGAATTTGTACCCTTCGTGCCTCGTGTGGCAAAGCCGAAGATAGAAGAGAGCTGGGGTTTCGATGCCATAGTATATCATAAGTTGGAGGAACTGTGGCAGCGCCCTTTCTACGTAATCAAGCATACCGACGGAGGAACAGCAATCGACCCCTCGTGCAAGGGCAGTACTCACGGACTATACTGGAGTGCCGACCCCCAATTTCTCAGTCAGACTACCTCTGCCAGTCATGGTGGAAAATCGCTTCTGCTGGCATTCGAACAGCAGATTGATGATTGCCTGAAAAACCTGCCGAAAGATTACGACATTAAATTTATGCTTTGGCATCAGGGAGAGGCAGATTGGAATGCAGATAGCCTGTATTACGACAACCTGAAAGCAGTAGTGGCTCATGTGCGCCAGCATCTGGTGGCTGTGACAGGTAAAAAGAAATACCGAAAACTACCAGTCATCTGTGGTAACTTCTCATTGAAGAGTCGTCAGCGCAGTCAGCGAGTTGCCGAAGCCCTCGAACGTCTGGCAAAGGAAGACAAACACTTCTACATGGTCGATGCCTCCGATTTGCCTCTATTGCCCGACCGTCTGCATTTCAATGCCGAAGGTGCTCAGCTGTTAGCCGACAGAATCATGAAAGTAATCAAGAAATAGGAGTTACCTATAAACTGTTTTCAAAAAAAGTATCACAACATTTGCAGAAGCATAGAAATTAGTTTGTAATATCTGAAGGGCAAGATGGCAAAGGACGGCATTCAACTGGTTAGTGTGACTAACCACTTCAAATTTCAGGCTCCAGTGGTTAACATCAACTTATTGAACTTTTTTAGGGTACTACAAGTGTCTACGATACAATAGTCGATAGTATCGACGAAAGTTAATATATATTTTTTTATTACCAATATTTACCATTTTATTTTACTATTGTATTTTTATATGTTAATTTTATATAAATTATTATTTTTCTTTTAATTGATAGTTTGATGCTGTACTATCATATCTTATCTTTGGCGCTAAGTTATTAACCAATTAAATTAACATGCCATGAATAAAAAATACCATTTGTTTTTTTTAAAGTTTCTTTTATTATTGTCTGTGACACTCGTTGCAGCTTGTGGTAGTGGTGACGACACAAAATCTCCAAATCAGATCGTTGCATTACGAAGGTGAAATATCAATTTCAATTAATTGATATTACAGTCATATAATTTATAAATACTGTCTTTAATAAAGAATGTAAATGAAATCATTATGAAACATTTAATTTGTACATTATTCGCATTTTTATTGTCATTTTTTGCAATTCAGGCAAAAGATGATGGTAATGTATTGAACTACGAAATTAATTGCGGAGGTTCTGCTGTGCAAGGATATAGTCTAGTAAAAGTGAAAGTTACTGTAAAGAAAGCTAAGGATGCAACTGACGATCTTGCAAAACGATGTGCCGTACATGGAGTCGTTTTTCGTGGATATGCAGGTGGACAGGGTTGTGTCTCTCAGCCGCCTCTTGCCGGTAGTGCCATGTCAGAGCAGCAATATAGTGATTTTTACAAACCGTTTTTCGAAAAAGGCGGAGCTTGTGCTGGCTATTGTACAGTTGTAGATGGTTCTATGCTTATTACAAAAGTTGATAAACAATATGTAGCTTCATTTGTAGTTAACGTGGCTCGTGACAGGTTGCGCAAAGATTTGGAGTCTGCTGGAGTGATAAGAAAATTAAGTAGCGGATTTTAAATACTGTTATTTATGAATAAGTCTTTTATTTTTATTTATTTGCTTGCATTTTTGCTATGTTCATTATGCAATGCACAGACATCGGCAAGAGTTGAGTTCGCAACTCAATGTTTAGGTGTAGAAGAGGATGGCAGTCAAACCGTGAGGGCATGGGGGTTTGGCAAAAAGAAAAGTGATGCTATAGAGCAAGCAAAGAAAAATGCCGTACGAGACGTACTCTTTCGTGGCATTCAGGACGGCATGGAAGGATGCAACACCAGACCAATAATAAATGAACCCAATGCACGCGAGAAGCATGCGGCATATTTCAACAAGTTCTTTTCTGATGATGGTAAGTATGAAAAATATGTTTCAACCAAAGATGAGAAGAGAAAGTCGCGTGAACATGTTGAAAGCAGCATGGGAACAAGATGGAGTGTGGTACTGCGAATTGACTGCTGGAAACTAAAAGAAAGAATGATCAAAGATGGTATTTTGCCAAAACCAAATCAAAAATAATGTCATGAGAAAATATCTGTTTTTGTTAATTGCTATCGTAGCGCCTTTAACACTTATGGCGCAAGCAAAATTGCCAAAGTTGATGGTAGTTCCAAGTGATGTGTGGTGTTCAGAACATGGTTATGTCCAGACATATGAAGTAATGGGGGAAAGCGAGGTTATACCCGATTACAAAAGAGCGCTTCAAGAAAATCGCGACCTGCTGAGTGTTATTTCAAAAATCAACATACTTATGGCAGAGCGTGGTTTTCCACTTCAGGATTTATCTCAAACGGTAAAGTCAATTCAAAGAATTACCCAAGAAAACAGTGTGATGACTACAAGTACATCAGGTAGTTCATTGGCCGAGAGTCCTGTTGATCGTTTGCGTCGTATTGCAAGAGCAGATATCATACTTGAGGTGGATTGGGGAATTAACGAGAATGGACCTAAGCGCTCTGTGACATATAACCTCAGAGGATTAGATGCATATTCAAATAAGCAAGTTGCGGGTGCGGAAGGTACGGGAGCTCCTTCTTTCTCTGCAGAGGTGCCTGTTCTCATCGAAGAGGCTGTACAAAACCATATGGAGAATTTCTCCACACAATTGCGACAGCATTTTGACGACATGCTGACCAATGGGCGTGAAGTCACAATAGAACTGCAAGCTGTTGACAATGGTATGAATCTGACGTTCGAAACAGAGTACAATGGTAAAGAATTGGGTGAAATAATAGATGAATGGATGCATGACAACACTGTAGAACATAGATATACTAAAAACGATGCTACAGAAAATTATTTACTGTTCGATCAAGTACGCATCCCTCTGTATAAAACGAACGGTCAGGCAATGGATGCTGACGGATTTGCACGTCAGTTGCGCAATATGCTCAGAGAGGCTCCGTACAATATTACTTGCAAAGTTGTCAATCGTGGATTAGGCAGATGTTTGCTGATAGTCGGAGAGAAATAATATAAAAACCAACAACCATAAAGAATCTATGCATATGAAAAAAATATTTCTTTCAGTTTGTATCTCTTTATTCTCTTTTATGGCTTTTGCACAGGATTGCGACTTGCCAATAGGCATTGCTTTCTATACAAACAGTCCGCAAACTATACCGTCGTCGTCTCAGCGGATTGTAGCAAATAAGCTGAGACAAATACTTACAGCTAATGGTGTGTCGGCGAATTTCGGTATTCATACGTTTGCTCTTGTACCTGAATACGAAGTTATCGGGAAATCGGTGACTCCTGGTCCACCAAAGCAAATAGTCTATCAGTTGCAGGTTAGTTTGAAAGTGTTGAATGCAGCTGACGAATTGGTATTCTCAGCTTTTACTAAAGAAGTAAATGGAGTGGGTAACACTGAGGCGGCAGCAATAAATGATGCAATAAAACGTATTGGAAACAAGGATAAAGGTGTAGAGGTGTTCATGGGTCAGGTCAGACAGAAGATTATAAAATATTATGATAACAATTTCGAAAAGATTCTGGCAAAGGCTCAGATGCTTGCTAAGACTCGAAAATACGAGGAATCTCTAAACCTTCTGCTTACTGTTCCGGAGTGTTGTAAAGGGTATGAAAGGGCTCTTATAGAAGTCATGCAGGTATGGCAATCACACATAAACTTGGAAGGACAGAAACTACTGATGAAAGCAAAGGCTGTGTGGGCTTCCGGACAGAATGCTGAAACAGCTATTGAGGCGGCGGAGATACTGGCACAGATAGATCCCGAGTCATTCTGTTACTCTGACGCAGAACAGATGCTTGCAGAAATAAAGGCTAAGGCTGGGGAAGGAAACGTATGGGATGTCAACATGAAAAAGTATGATGATTCCATCAGCATAGAGCAGCAGCGCATAGCTGCAGCCAAAGAAGTTGCTCTCGCATATGCTCAAAATCAACAGCCAACCCAGAACCTAATTTTTGCTGACGGCAAACAAGTTCCATTACAATAACAGATTTTATCCATTTATTATATTTACGTTCACTCGGATGAGAAAACATGTGTCTATATTTCTTGCGCTTTTTGTCAACCTGTGTTCTATGGCTCAGGGGTGGCAGAATAACTATGATGAGATAGGTATGTTTGAAAATGGAGTATCCTATGTTTCAAAAGGAGGCCGCTACGGATATGTCGATCAAAAAGGAAAAGAAATTATACCATGCATATTCACAGCTGTAGGTTCTTTCAATTCTCAGGGTCTGGTATGGGTTAATAATGGCGGTTCTTTCGGAAACGAATCAAGTGGTATAGTAGGAGGTTTATTTGGTGTATACAACAGAGAGGGTAAAGTGGTACTCCCTGTAAAGTATAGACAACTGGGATACTTTGACTCCAGTCGTAGTACTGATGGTAATCCGTATGCCAAGTTTCGCTCTTTGGCTGGATTTGACTATGGAAATAGTCGATATAGTGCTGATGTGGAGAATCGTACGTTGATGAAAAACAAAGGATTGGAATGGGTTGCAAAAAGCTGTGGCTGTTTTGATGTCCACGAGCCTGTTCCATTTGTTGCCGAGCCTTTCTGTATTCTTGACATGCAAGTAGGAAACTGTTTTCTTTTTACAAACAGTACAAATAATCCGCACCCGTCTATGCTAAAAGGTGAAAAAATATACACTGATGAGACGATGCGTGGAGAAAACAAATGGGGTATTGCTGATGCAAATGGAAATATAGTATTACCATTAGATAAGTTTGATTTCTGTTATAATCCATCTGAAGGTTATGTACCTGTAGTAAAGATAGAGAAAGGCATTTATACCATCAATTATTTTAATATAGAAACTCATAAGTTACAATTTCCTAACTATTTAAGAACACTTTCTGTCGCACCTGTATGTGGAGGTAAGGTAATGATAGTCGATGAATCTGGATGCCAGTTTATGGATATGGAGGGTAACCGCATAGGAGAATTATATGATGCAATCTTACCTTCAAAGGATGCAGACATTTATACAGTATATAAAAACTCATTATTTGGTATAATAGACAAGCATGGAAAGGAATTGGTTCCCATTTCTTTTAGGTTGATTTCTACAGCTCAAGAAGGTCTGATTAGTTTTGTTTCAGATGGAGCAAACGGAAAGCCAAGGTATGGTTATATGGATATGAGTGGTAATCAAATTGTAGAACCTATGTTTTCCTCTGTGTATCATTTTGAAAACGGTACAGCAATGGTTCGTCAGGGTGACAAGTATGGATGTATTGATAACAAAGGAAAGATGGTATTCCCTTGTCGTTATGCAGCTGTTTTTCCTGCTGGTAAAATAGGTCAGGAGATATATTTCATACAAGAAGAGAAGAATAGCCCAATTTATGCCTATAAGGCTTATACCGACAAACGCCTGTATCAGCTCTCGTTCAGCAGTGTTCGTAATTACGGACGTGACTATGATGATGTTGCGTTTGTTGCACAAAAATCCCAGTCTGGAGATAAAGAGTTTTTCGGGTGTGTTTCTTCTGACGGAGAGATGATTATTCCTTGTCTGTGTAATTCGTATGAAGAAGCCATGCTATTGTATTTCAATCGCATGCGAGATGGATATACAAAATGGACAATGAGCGATACGAATAGATATAAAAAGAAAGTTGACCCATGGCGTAATTATTTTAAATTGCATGATACAATTCAAGAACAGTATTGGGATTATTAATATAGAAAGATTTGTTTTATGCATTACAAGAAAAAATTATAATGAAAACAATATTTCCACATAATTTTTACTGTTGTATAAGTACCATATTACATTCGATGGTATTTGTATTGCTATTGTTAGTTTCTGTAAAAGCGAACGGAGACACAATGGATGATAAATATAGAAGAAATTCCGTGTACAGTATGTTGATTAGTCACATAGAACAGGAAGACTTTTGTACGCTTATTCAGGGACAGTTTATGAATATTCCTGTTTCTGACAAATTTAACGACCATAATCTTGCTGTAAGGGTAATCAGCGTTGAAGGAAAAAAAGAAGTTACGGAGCAGACTGTCACTGATTTTGTCAATAGAAACAATATTGCTTCCCATATGGTGGCAAAATGGTTCAACCGTGATCAGAATACAGGTCAGTGCGATATGACACTAATTAAAAACAGAGGATTATATAATGCATCAGAGTTTGACAGAGAAATAGCTGCCCACAGTATGCGCGGTAATGCCTTATTGGAAGATGCTGGAGAGGATTTAATAGGTAATACCTATCTTATTGTAAATGACATAAGGTATATTGACAAAAACAAAGTTGCAAAAAAGATAGGTAGCATATTTACGATTGTTACTATGGTTGCAGCTGCGGCTGCAGGTGCGAAGTTAGGAGATGATTATGCTAAGAATATGATGTCACTTTTTGATGCACTGAAAGGTTTTAGCGTGAGAATCAATTCATATTTATACCAGTTGGAGTGGAATGACAATTTAGCAAATACATTTTATTCACAGTGTTATAGTGATGTTCCGTCTGAAAGCAAAAAAAATGCTTTCTTGAAATATAGCAAAGATTATAAGCTTAAATTCCTTGGTTCTGTTACTTCAAAAGGTTCTACTACTTCATATGCAGGTATAAAGAAAAGACAGCCATGGCTGATGGTACGTAAGGCCATGGAACGAGCAATAGATGAGAATGTTGTTGATCTACAGAAAATGATTCCTGCTTTTCGTGCAAAAATTCCTATTTCGGCTGTTGGTACATTTGTCAAAGCTCCGATAGGTAAAAAGGAAGGTGTAGAGGCAGGAAAGAAGTATGAGGTTTTGGAGGCGCGGCTCAACAACGGCAAAATGACATATAAACGTGTTGGTGTTGTAAAGCCTAACCCTATGATGATATGGGACAACCGTTTTATGGCAAGCGAAGAAAACAGTCCTGGCTCAAGTCTCGGAGCTACTTCGTTTATTATAGTATCGGGAAGCAATTTTATGCCTGGGATGTTATTGAGAGAAATGTAGTCAATATTAACCTTTAGACATTATATATTATGAAAAATCATTTTGTTTTACTATGCCTTGTATTATGGTGTTTTGTTGCGAATGTTAACGCACAATATGATGTACAGTCTTTAAAAAGCGACTTAAAATCAAAAGACAATAAAATATTTTCATATAAAGGTAAAGAATTTGATTATCTGTACCTTCTTAATGTATCAGATGCAGCTAAAAAACAACAGAATGATGCAATATTATGTATTGACAAGAAGGGGGGTGTAGCATACGAAATTTCGGTAACTCATCCTGAAAAGGCAGAGTTTTACTCCCTGTATGAAGGCGACGAACATCTCATGCTAATGTATAGTCAAGAGATAAAAAATGAAAACTGCATACTTATGAACCGTATGGAGAAACGGAATATAAAACCAGAGTGGAATCCAGAGGTGATTCTTCAGATACCTGATAAACACAATGACGTTACAGATTGTGCTGTGTCGCCTGACGGCTCATATTTTGTTGTAGGTGGAATATATAGAGACAAAAAGAAACAACCATATACAGCAAAGGTAACTGTAATTAACAGTAAAGGAAATAAACAATACGATCAATCAACATTTCTCACTACTAAGTGGACAAAGATGTATAATGTGAATATGAGAGTTTCAAATGACGGTGTCAGCTATTGCTCTTTCATAGATTATGATCCAAAAACATATAACTCTGATATTGTTGCGTATATTTTTAACGAACAAAAATGCTTTAAAGCTTCTGCCTTCTTTGGCTTAGCCTTCTATTATAAGACACCATTTAATTCTGTTGTAACCAATAGCGGAGATTTGTTTATGTCCGGAATAAACAGTAACCTAACTCCATTTGTCTCATACTACAATAATAAAACTAAATTGCTCTCAACAAAGACTTATCAATTAGATGATCAATCAAGAGCCCAATTGGAATCTTCAATCGCAAGAATGTTTAGTGCTAGTAGTAATAAATCAGACGGTAAATGGATTGAAACATGTGCCGTTCATGAATTTGAGGATGGTTCAATTGCTGTATTGTATGAACCAGAAGCTGGAGCTCATAGAGAATACCAAAAAACAAATACATATACGTATAAAGACAAGAAAGGTGTTACCCACACTAATACTATTACCACAACAGAAAGGGTGGACTACATACACTGGTCTGGTTGTGTCCTAGTTGGATTGTTTGATAAAAATCTTGAAACCAAGAAGTTTGTTGTATGCAATAAATTTCAGACATGGACTGGAAGTGATAGAAGATATACGAATCTCGATGGCCTTTCACATATGTCTTTTATGAGTGGTGACAAACTTAAAGTGGTGTATTTTGATGCAAGCAACGAGGGGGATAGATGGAATATGTTTACGATAAAAAATGACGGTATTATTCAAAACAGTCAAAAAGTTATAGATTACACCAAAGCGGATTTTAAGATAAGAAATATCGACTTTACATATGATAACTATTGGATTGTACGACTCTATGGTGAAAACAAGAAGCGAAGAAACGATTTGTCAATAATTCACTTTGATACCGATAAAAATTCAAGTGAAAAAATAGATGACTCGGAGGAGAGCCCGGAATTATTCTAGTGTTTGGTGTCACTTTATTTCGCGTATCAACATACCTGGATAGAAATCACCTCCACTGAGCTTTTCGAAAGTTGTAAAACCTAAGTTTGCCCCTTCAGTGTTTTCTTCTTTTGCCATAAACCGATTATCCCATATTTTGTCTTTTACAGGACGAATAATTCCTGCTCGTTTGTATTCGATATGACCTTTGTTGTCCTCCACTACTTCGAGCACCTCAAAACGACTGTCTTCTGTAACACCTTCCTTCTTTCCAATCTCACAAGTCAGAGGTTGAAGACTTAAAAGGGGCGCTTTGATTTTAAATACATCGAAGTTCTTTTGGAGGTTTGCAACGTTTTCGTCCAAGGCACGTTGACATGCTTTGCGTACCATCATCTCCGGTTCCGACTCGTTTATGCCAATAAATGAAATGTCCTTTCCACTGCTTTCTTGCATGCCCAAATAAACCATAGCGAATTTGTCTCTGTTATTCTCAAAATTTTCTTTTTTCTTATCGTCTGGTTTCTCTGTATATACCTGATTATACCAAAAGGACGCAGTAGCTTCATCCCATACAAGTTGATAAAGATAGGTCTTTATTTTAATATTGAATCCTTTATAACTTGATATGATATCGCCTAGGTTTGGCTGTTCTGAGGCATTTTTTCCATGTAAAGCATCTGCCGTATTAATGGCTGCATTTACAACACCTCCTATTACTGATGATCCTCTACTTTTATCAATGTATCGAATGTCGTTAATCAAAATAAAAGTGCTGCCTATCAGTTCTTCGCCTGCATCCATCAGCAAAGCATCTTTGCGAACAGAAAGAGCGGCTATTCTTTTGTCAACCTCCGATGCATTATTATAACCTCTTTCTTGAATCAGTTCCATACTACATTTTCCATCATTCTTTTTTCGCTGAAACCATTTTGCAACAAGGCGACTCGCAATTGCTTGTTTTTGGATGAATAAGTCAAAAGCATTCATTTTCGAATAGTCAGACGAATTGTCCACTCGAAACCCCTGATGTTGTTTGAGTCCTTTTTCTTCTATTTTCTTTTCAGATGTATAGAAAACAGTCTTCCCAAGCCCATGGTCGTTATATCTGTCAGGAACAGGGATTTTATTAAAGGCATCTTCTATTTCCTGTTCATACTCTAGTGAGCGGTGGCCTATCATTATAGAATATATAGAACCTCGACGATATAGAAAAACGTTGTCTTCTGCCCGGACAATCCAGACAGAAGACAACATAAGCATTATAACAACAAGATATGTTCTCATTTCTAATAAATTTAGAAGTCCCAATCCTCAGATAGATTATCGTAGATTTTTATCTCATCAGGATTATTCTCTACCCATAGTTTTTTCTTTATCATATACTTCTTATTTTCCTCTATAATCTTCATCATATCCTTTGGATTTTTATCTGCGTCTATGAGTTTAATGTCTGCTGGAATTTCAAATTCAGAATCATCAACAGGTCTGGATTTAATAGAAGTAAGATACATGGAATTGGACATGAGGAAGTCAACATTCAGCATGCTATTAGAAATTTGTGATGCAACATTAGTTGTCACCTTCAAAGGAGTACCTTTGACATCAGGAACAACTTCTTGGTCAGCCATAGGTAATGATGGGTCTTCACAAATAGCAAATTCATTGTGAAGATTGGTTGAATTTTTAGTGCCAGCAGAATCTGTTGTTAACTCATATTTTACTTTATATACATTGCACTTCTTTCCCAGGATAATCATTGTTTCGCCAGTCTTTTCAACTGTACCCTTACGCATTGCTTCAACTTGCTTTTGGTTCTCAGTCATGTCACTAACAGTATAATATCCCTTCTTAATATATGGGAAATATACAGTTAATTTCATTTTGTCGCCAATTTTCTCTGAAATGGATATACCATTATTGTACGAGGTATACGAGCGAGTTTTGCCACCTTTTGTAACATTAGTTGATTCGTAGGCACCTGTGTAAAAACCTGGATTATTGTCAAAATTCTTTTTCATGACGCTTTTGACAATCATCTTCGCAAGAATATTCTTGGTGAGTACTTGCGATTTAGCTTTTTGTACAGAGTTAACTCTTGCGGTAGTTTCACCTTCGAACGAGTCCACTGTCTGAGCAGTAACATATCCCATGCCAATAACCATTGACATAAAAAATAAAAGCATTTTTCCTTTCATAGTTTAAAAATTTTAAAGATTAGTAAAAAAGAAAATAGGTTAATTATCTTATAAAGACTAGTTGCGTAATTCCTTTTTTCACTTTCATAATGCTAACTACTCAGACTTGTGGCTTTTTAATCCCATATTGCTTCAATGGCACTTGTTCATTATGCCTTTTCTCATAACTCGTTATAGCTTAAAGTCTAATCATCCCGGTGCAAATATAAAATACCTATACAAATATACCAAATATTTCGTTCTTTTTTACGATAATTAACAAATGCCACAGGTAACTGACATCTAAACCTAAAATCTACTATGAACTACAAAAGACTACAGAAACTGGAAGAGACTGTTCGTGTTAGACTATGAATTAGGGGCAGAAAAAAATAAAAAATCGTGTTGGAACATTGGAACATTGGAACTTTGCAACTTTTTTGAAAAAGAAGAATGATAGTTTGAAAAAAATACTCTATCTTCGCAAGTTGAAAGGTGTGGAACACGTACCTGTCCCGGTGTCTCACGATAAAGATGATTTTTCAACTGTATAATGATAAAGTCAGAAAAAAATCCTACCTTTGCGTATAGAAACAAATAAAGGAGTCACTATGAGCAAGAAGTCAATACGCTTTTTCAACGACCGCGAAGTAAGAGCCGTATGGGATGATGCCAACAACAAGTGGTGGTTCTCGGCTACGGATATTGTGCGTGCCATCAATGACGAGGATGACTACAAGAAATGTCGTAACTACTGGAAATATCTGAAGGGCAAGATGGCAAAGGACGGCATTCAACTGGTTAGTGTGACTAACCACTTCAAATTTCAGGCTCCAGATGGAAAACAGCGTACGGCTGATGCTCTTGATGCAGATTGTGTTCAGACGGTAGCTAAAAACTATCCCAACAATCGTGCACGTAAATTTCTCGAATGGTTTACCTATAGTGATAATAGCCTCGACGGACAGAGTAAGAAGAAAGCCTATACCCTTATTGAGAGTGGGCTATTGGATAGTATGGAACCAGGAACCGTGAAGTGCCTACAGCAAATCCACGCCTATCTGTTTGGTGGTCTATACGATTTTGCAGGTCAGATACGCACAAAAACCATTTGGAAGGATGGTACACTATTTTGTCGTGCAGAATACCTGAAAGACAACCTACGACTTATAGAGTTGATGCCTGAGACAACCTTTGACGAGATAGCCAATAAATATATAGAGATGAATGTGGCGCATCCTTTTATGGAAGGCAATGGACGTAGCACTCGTCTTTGGCTCGACTTGTTATTCAAGAAGCGCCTGAAGTTATGTGTTGATTGGAGTAAGATAGACAAGAAAGAATACTTGAAAGCCATGCGGAGAAGCACAACAGATGCTACTGCAATCAAGTCTTTGCTACACGGTGCTCTTACAGACAAGATAGAAGACCGCGAGATCTTTATGAAAGGCATCGACTATTCATATTACTATGAGCAGGAGGATTGACCCTTTAATGATGGAATGAATTTTGCAGAAGTATAGAAATAAGTTTGTATTTTATTAAAAAAATATCGATAATTGCAAATGAAATATAACCTTAAACATATAAAGCGTATGAAAAGCAAGAAACTAATGATTGCGTTGGCACTGCTTTTTGCTGTGTCCACTGGAGTAAGTGCACAAGGTTGGCTTAATAAGTTAAAGGACAAAGCCAAGGAGAAGGTACAGAACAAAGTTGACAATACTATCGACAAAGGAATGGACAAAGCCCTCGACACTGCAGAAGGTGAAGCCAAAGATGCAGTTAAAGGCAATAAAGGAACGAAATCAGCAGATACAGCAGTAGAGGATGCAGCCCCTGCCGTAGCTACAGCGAGCGACTTCAAGCGTGGCTCTGTCATCTTGTTCCAGGACGATGTCACATCAGAACAGGTGGGCGAGTTCCCTTCTAAATGGGATATGTTCAGTGGTACAGTTGAGACCAAGACTATAGGTGGTGTGAAGGCAATCAATCTTACTGACAATGCTCAAATACAGCCGCTTATCAAGGAGCCCGGAGCCTATTTGCCAGAGGAATTTACTATTGAGTATGATTTCTACTACTGGCCTACGGATAATGTTCCAGGCAATGATGGTATCGGTCTTAATGACATGAAACTGATTCTTGCCGTTACAAAGGACCGTTCTGAATACCCTGGCGAAGGAGCTGACGGGGGTGACCTTACGGCATTTGTCCTGACTCATGGCGTTTGTTCTTTTTCGGAGCATACTTATTATTTCAATGGAAACAAGAAGGGTGATTTTGTGTACTCATTCAAGAAGGGCTGGAACCATGTGGCTCTGTCGTTCAACAAACGAGCCATGAAGGTTTATTTCAACGACAAGCGCGTGGTTAACCTCCCACGTGTCAACCAACCCACATGGATGTGTTTCCAAGTTCCCTTCGATTATAAGAACCTGACGTTTATCCGCAATGTTGTTATTGCCAAAGGCGCAGTTGCTCTCTACGACCGCAATGCACAGGATGTGTCTGCTGTAGAGAAAGCCATTCAGGAGACTGGTAAGTTCGTTACCAACAATATACTTTTCGACACAGGCAAGGCAACCCTCAAGCAGGAGTCGATGATTGAAATCATGAAGGTGGCTGACTATATGAAGAAAAACCCGACGGCTCGTTTCGAAGTGCAGGGTCATACCGACAATCAGGGTTCCGACAAAATCAACGACCCATTATCTCAGCAGCGCGCAGAGGCTATCGTCAAGGCACTCGAAGGCTTGGGTGTTGACGGCTTCAATCTCAAGGCAGTAGGAAAAGGCTCCCACGAACCCGTTGCTGACAACAAAACAGAAGAAGGTCGTGCCAAGAATCGCCGTGTAGAATTCATAAAGAGATAAGTGTATGAAAAAGATTATAATGATGGTAGCAGCTATGATGCTGCTCATTCCTGCAGAAACAAATGCTCAGGGATTTCTGAAGAAGTTGAAGCAGAAAGCTCAGCAGGTTGCGGTGGGCAATAGCGAAAAAACTGGAAGAGGCTGTTCGTGTTAGACTATGAATTAAGGACAGAAAAAAATAAAAATCGTGTTGCAACATTGCAACATTGGAACAAAAAAAAGCTGACCAGGCATTTGCCCAGTCAGCTTTCGTTTTAGGAGTTAAGAAGTTAGAGAAGTTAGAGGAGTTAAGACGATACTGGTCTAGGTTTTTTATCAAGAATTAGAGAATTAGAGAATTATATTTTTCAGTTTTCAATTTCTCTTACATCAGCCATCATACGTCTTTAACTTCGAGCGTAGCTCATCTTTAACCTTTAACCCTTAACCGTTAACCGTTATATCAGAATCTCGCGCTCAGTGTGCATATCACGCTGTGGCGGCGTGTATTCATATTGATGCTGTTGGGATATGATTCCAGGTTGCCGAAGAAGTTGGCGTTCTGCACGCGGCACTTGTATGCCAGATCCACGCCAAACCATTTGATGCGCGTGCCCACACCCAGCGTCACCAGATGTGTGGGCGACACAGTGATCCACGATGTGCCGATATTGTTCACCCTGCTCTCGCTGGCCACAGCCGGATCCCAGCGCTCGCTCTTATAGATGTCGCAGATGTAGTTGTAGCCTGCGCGCAGCGCCAGACGGCTGACGGGCTTGTATTCCAGACCGAACTTCAGTCTGTGCTGTCCGCTGAGCGAGTGGCGCGTGTTGGTGTTCATCTGTTCGTCGTCTATCACGTTGAAGATGGAGCGGCGCTCGTCTTCGGGCATGTAGCCCATACCTTCGTATTTGTATATTGCGTATTCATAGTCCACACCCCACGCCAGCTTGTTCTTCACTGTGCTGCCCACAGCCAGGCGGAAGCGCCAGGGAGAGCGTATGCTGAAGTCCCGGTTATAATAGTTGCCTCGTGTCGAATAGAATTCTCCGGGCTGAGGTATGAAGGTGTCGCTCTCTCCGTCATATTTTGAGCGCAGCAGGTAGTCGTAGTGCGATGTCAGCAGAAACCATGTCGGGCTCTCAACGGCCACACCTATTCTCAGGGGGCTGTCTTCCACGGGACGTATTATGGCACCGAGCTTGAAGTTGAATCCGGACCCCTTTATTCTGTGATATTCCTTTATATCATAGTCGTAGGGAGCATCGTCCGTACCGATGCGCTCTGTGTAACTGCTTTCGCGCCTGTAGTTCATCTGTTCCACTCCGATTGTCAGACCCACGTAGTATCTGTCGCGCACGTTCATCGAGAGGTTGAAGTCGTAGGCATGCATTGCTCCGTCTGTCATGCGATACATGCCCTGCCCTGATGTGGCGGGCAGTTTCGTCGAGCGCGACCACGTTCTCGTTCCGTCAGGAGCATCTGTGTAGTCCAGCAGTCCGCACTCGTAATAGTCTCTGTAGATGTATCCGTTGTGTATGCTGAATATCTCGTCGCCGTAGTGGTTCAGTATGTCGGCATACTGGTTGAGCTGCGACCCGGGCGTCATGATTTCTCCTGCGTTGAGGTTGTTGAAGTTTATCTTCTTATGGTAGTTGAATCCGATGTTGAAGTTCTTGATATAGCGTCCGTCCACTCTGAATGCTCCCACTATGGCCGCCTGGTCGAATGTGGCGTGTGTGCGGCTGTAGAGGTCTGTGGCGCTCTCGTCCGCTCCCCACACGGCACCTGCTGTCAGCGACACTTCGCTTTTTCTCAGCAATGCTATTGCTGCGGGATTGTCTCCCATTGCCGACACTTCGGCTCCCAGTGCTGTAAATGCTCCACCCATTCCCACGTAGCGTGCCGTACCCTGCAGGTCGTGGTCCTGTGTCGCCTCTGCGTTGACGTATGTGTTCTGCGCTGTTGCGTAGCCTGCAGCTCCCATCGCCACTGCCATTGCTATTATATATTTCCTTACCATCATGGTTTGTATGTTATATTCAGGTTATCGGTTATCGTCAAGAGTCAATTCTCAACATCTCAATTCTCAACTATCTCCCTCTTCCCATTCTGGCTCCTCCGCCGCCCATCGAGCGACCTCCTCCGCCCATCGAGCGTCCGCCGCCTCCGTAGCCGCCTCCGTAGCCGCCGCTTCTGCCGCCCATCGAGCCGCTTGGCACGGAACGTGTGGTGCTGGGAGGTGTGTAGCTTCTGCCGTTGCTGGGTGTGTTGCCGGGTGTATTGTTGCGGTTGTTGCCGGGTGTGTAGTTGCGGTTGTTACGGTTGCCGGGCAGGTTTATGCTGCGTCCGTTGCTGCCGGAGGACCGGCCGTCCCTGTTGTACGTACGCCCTCCGCTGTTTAACGACCTGCCTCCGCTGTTTCTCGACGGTATGCGTCCGATCACACCTCCCGGCACGTATCTGCTGTTCCCGTGTCCGACGTAGCGTCCTGTGATGTGCGGGCGTCCCCCACCCCTTGCGTAGCCGCCCGGGTAGTATCCGTGGTGACGGGGATAGTATCCGCCTCCGTGGTAGTAGGGTCTGTGGTGCCATGTGCTGTAGCCCCATCCGTAGTAGTAGGGTCTGTAGCTCCATCCGTAGTATCCTCTCCACGAGTAAACCCACGGCGACACGTACCAGGGGTCGTACCATGATGAGTAGTACCACGGGTCGTAGCACCAGAACGGGTCATAGATATTTGTGAAGCGCACGCGGTAGATGGGTGCGTCATACGTACCGTCGGTATATCCCTGCGAGTATGCGTCTCCGTATCCCTGTGCGTATCCGGCTGAATACACTGTGGCGAGTGTGTCCACAGTCTGTCCGCTGCCTTCTGTTGTGCTTGTCTTGCGATAGCGTCCGCGACGGTTGTATTCATCCACGTCGCGTGTGTATGCAGCATCTGTTTCTTCCGACACGTAGTACGGGTCCTCCACGGGTCTTGCCTCTGTGATCACCTGCACGGTCTGCACCTTCTTTTTTGAGGGCACGAAGTAGAGGTCATCATCATCCTGAGCCATTGTCACGAATGGCATCATCATGCTCAAAAAGAGAAAGAAATACTTCGTTTTCATATGCCACATTGTTTAATTATGCCACAAAGATACAGTCTTTTTAAGAATCGGCAAAGGGATTTTACCATTTTTAAGGAGGAAAATCCCCTTTTTTAACGAAAACAAAAACCGTGAAAA
>JAEEGK010002344.1_pt1 | contig 47465 bp, 31 predicted proteins | sample 8958771 | NCBI WGS metagenome assembly JAEEGK01 (sample SAMN16246547, study PRJNA631951) | gut metagenome | biome: gut microbiome; feature: rumen; material: SC-attached | host: Bos | place: Iran: Karaj | collected 2018-10 | reverse complement strand
CTTTGGCCAGCGAAGCTATCCGAAGGTCGAAGGCGAGCCCCGACTGCTGGGTGCCCTCCAGGTCGCCAGGTCCGCGCAGACGCATGTCAGCCTCGGCAATCTCAAAGCCATCGGTCGTGCGGCACATCACCTCGATGCGCTGGCGCGTGTCGCTCGACAGCTTGTCGCCCGTAACGAGGACACAGTAGGACTGTTCGGCACCTCGTCCGACACGGCCGCGGAGCTGATGCAGCTGGCTCAGTCCGAAGCGTTCGGCACATTCAATCACCATGACCGAGGCATTGGGCACATTCACACCGACCTCGATGACCGTGGTGGCAACCAGCACTTGCGCTTCATTGCGCACAAAACGGCCCATGGCTGCATCCTTGTCCTTTGCCTTCATGCGCCCGTGTACCATCGCCACATGATATTCGGGGCCGAATTGCCGCTGCATGTCGAGGAATCCCTGCTCGACAGCCTTGTATTTCAGCTTCTCGTTCTCCTCGATCAGGGGATAGACGATGTAGGCTTGATGCCCCTTGGCCAGTTCGCCCCGGATTGCCCTGGTCAGGCCAAGACGCTGGCTGTCCCATCGGTGGATGGTTGCAATCGGCTTGCGTCCGGGGGGCAGTTCGTCGATGACGCTGACATCCAGGTCCCCATACACCGTCATGGCCAATGTGCGAGGTATCGGCGTAGCGGTCATCACCAGCACATGAGGCGGACGGATGTTCTTGGTCCATAGCTTCGAACGCTGTTCCACGCCGAAGCGATGCTGCTCGTCAATGACGACCATGCCCAGGTTCTGGAACTTCACATCCGGCTCAATGAGGGCGTGTGTACCAATCAGGATATTGAGTTCGCCGTTTGCCAGCTGCTCGTGGATGGTCTCGCGCTTCTTCTTCGAAGTGCTGCCCGTCAGAAGGGCGACCTTGATACCCACACGCTCCAGCTGCGGCCCGAGGTCGTCGTAATGCTGGGTGGCAAGGATTTCGGTCGGAGCCATCAGACAGGCCTGGAACCCGTTGTCGAGGGCCATCAGCATGGTCAGTGTGGCAACCATCGTCTTGCCCGACCCGACATCCCCCTGGAGCAGGCGGTTCATCTGTCGGCCGGAACCCACGTCGGCCCGTATCTCCCGGATCACCCGCTTCTGGGCATTGGTCAGCTCAAAGGGGATGAAATTATAGAAGTTGTTGAAGTAATCCCCGATCCGGGCAAACTGGAAGCCGCCGTTGGCCTGATGCCGCATCTTGAACGAACGGATCAGGTAGAGCTGCAGATAGAACAGTTCCTCGAACTTCAGGCGATACTGCGCCCGGCGGAGATTGTCGGCATTGGCGGGAAAATGGATCTGTCGGATGGCCTGGTTATAGGGCATCAGCTTCTGCTGCTCCACGATATAGGCGGGAAGCGTCTCCGGGAAGGGGGCAGGATTCTTCTGGAGGTAGTTCAGGACAATGCGCTGGATGGCCTTTGAATTCAAGTTGAAGCGCTTCATCTTCTCCGTGGTACTGTACATACCATAGAGTCCGGCCTTTGCCTCCGGATCGTCGTCGGGTTTTACGACCTCGATTTCCGGGTGCGGGATGCTATAGGTGCCATTGAATTCCTTGGGCTGTCCGAAGATGAGGTATTCCCTCCCCTTCTGCACGCCTTCCTGCACATATTTGAGGCCGTTGAACCAGATGCATTCGATCACTCCGGTCTCGTCGGCGAAAAGTGCCTTCAGGTGGTGCTGGGGTCCCTTCATGCCGATGCCCTCCTCGGTGAAAAGCGTAAATCGTCCCTTCAGGAGGATAAAGGGCAGCGTCGCCCCGCTCCCCGGGCTCGGATTCATGGCCGGGATATCGCAGATGCGATAGACCTTCGACTTATCGACATAGCGATAAGGGTAATAGCCCAGCAGGTCCTCGAGGGAATGGATGTTGCATTCCGTCTCAAGGAGTTCAGCCCGCTTGGGGCCGATGCCGGGTATATATTGAAGGTCTGACAACGGCATGGACAAGTCCGATTGCTACAGCGCACTTATGAATTCTTCTTCAGGAACGAACTTCTGTATTTCAGGAAGGCAAGGGCAGCAGCTATCGAAGTGATGATGCCGACCGACAGGCTGAAGGCGTAGTTGAGCTTGAAGCCCTCGGGTGCCACCAGGATATAGGTTGTGCAGACACAGGTCATGAAGATGGCGGGCAGATAGGCAATGATCCACAGCTTCCTGGCACGAAGCATATAGACCGACAAGGCCCACAGCGTGAAGACCGAGAGAGTCTGGTTCGTCCACGAGAAATAACGCCAGAGAATGTTGAATCCATCCGCATCGTTCAAGCTCCAGAGGAGGGCGATGGCCGTCAGGATGAAGATGGGGATGGCGATGACGAGACGACGCCAGATGCTCTTCTGTTCGAAATTGATGAAGTCAGCCACCACCAGACGAGCGCTGCGCAGGGCTGTATCGCCCGAAGTGATGGGAGCCACGGCAATGCCCAGCACGGCCAGGATGCCGCCGGCCACACCCAGCCAGTTGTTGCTGACAAAGTTGGCGATATAGGCGCCGCTGAATGCCTTGCCCGTCTCCGGATTCACGACGCCATTGTCCTGATAGAAGCAGGTGGCGGCAGCCGCCCAGACGAGTGCAACGACTCCTTCGGTGATCATGGCTCCATAGAAGCAGCGACGACCCATGCGCTCGTTCTTCAGGCAACGGGCCATCAGGGGAGACTGGGTTCCATGGAAACCGGAAATGGCGCCGCAGGCAATGGTGATGAACATCATCGGGAAGACGGGTGCCGACTGCCACTCCTTGTTGACCAGGGAGCCGTCCCAGAGTTCCGGCAGACCGGGATTGAAGACCACGAGGTAGGCGCCGATGCCAACCGCCATGAAGATCAGACAGAAGGCGAAGACGGGGTAGATATTGCCGATGATCTTGTCAACCGGACAGAGTGTAGCAATGACGTAATAGAGGAATATGATCACAATCCACCAGTAGGAATTGAGTCCCCACTGCGAGGTCATTCCGCTCAACAGTTCGGCAGGACCGCTCACGAAGGTAGCAGCCAGCAGAATCAGCAGGACGCAGATGAAGACGCACATCACCTTGCGGGCGAAATCGCCGAGATAGGCACCGATGATTTCCGAAAGGGAGGCACCGTTCATGCGGATGCTCACCATCGAGGTCAGATAGTCATGCACAGCGCCAGCGAAGATGCAGCCAAAGACGATCCACAGATAGGAAGCGGTTCCGAACTTGGCACCCATGATGGCACCGAAGATGGGTCCAAGGCCAGCAATGTTGAGGAACTGCACCATATAGACCTTCCACGTCGGCATCGGAACATAATCCACACCATCCTCCTTGGTATAGGCAGGGGTTTCGCGGTCCTCTTCAGGATGGAACACGCGGCTGACAAAGCGGCCGTAGGTGAGATAGCCAACAATCAATGCGGCTAATGCTACTAAAAAACTGATCATAATACTGTATATTTAGAGGTTTATTTCTCAAGTTTCGCATTTGCTCAACATGATGGATATTTAGGGATATTTAGGGATATTTAGGGATATTTGGGGATATTAAAGGACGACACCTTTGCCTTTTGGGATTGGGGCAAGCAAACAATTGTTATTTGTTAATTATTAATTGTTAATTGAACATACGTCCCTTAGATTCCCTTAAAATCCCTTAGAATCCCTTAGAATCCCTTAGAATCCCTTAAAATCCCTTAGATCTTCGGATATACCCGATGATTCCTGACGTGCTGGAAATGACCGACCAAGGTCGAAACCGACACGAAGAGCGAAACCACGATGCCGATACCCAGGCCTACATGATAGGGCAAGGAAAGACCTTCGGGAGCCACCAGGATATAGGTGGTGCAGACGCAGGTCATGAACGTAGCCGGCAGGAAGGTGACAATCCAGGGCTTCTTCTCACGCAAAAGAAATACTGTAATCGCCCAAAGGGTGAATACCGAAAGAGCCTGATTGCACCAGGCGAAATAACGCCACAGGATGCCGAATCCCTTCGCATCGTTCATCGACCAGATGAGCACCGAAGAAGTCAGGATGAACATCGGAATGGCAATCAGCAGACGACTCTTCATGCTCTTCTGTTCCTTCTTGAAGAAGTCGGCGATAATCAGGCGTCCGCTGCGCAAGGCAGTATCGCCCGAAGTGATCGGCGCAATGGCAATACCGAGGATGGCAAGGACACCGCCCACCATACCCAGCCAGTTGTTGCAGATCTCCGAAGCCACGAATGCTCCGGTGTAGGCCTTTCCGGTCTCGGGATTCGCAATGCCGTGCTCCTGGAAGAAACACGTGGCGGCAGCCGCCCAGACGAGCGCCACGACGCCTTCGGTAACCATCGCACCGTAGAAGCAGCGACGGCCCATCGCCTCGCTTTTGATGCAGCGCGCCATGAGAGGCGACTGCGTGGCATGAAAACCCGAAATCGCACCGCAGGCTATCGAGATGAACATCATCGGGAAGACAGGGTTCACCTCCCACTCCCTGTTGACCAGGGAACCCGTGCTCCATAACTCAGGAAGTGCGGGACGCACCCAGAGGAGATAGCCGAGGATACCGACCGCCATAAAGATGAGGCAGAAGGCAAAGAACGGGTAAATCCGACCGATGATCTTGTCAACCGGACAGAGAGTGGCTATTACATAATATATAAATATAATACCAATCCACCAATAGGTAGTGACACCGAAACCTGCAGTCATGTTGCCCAGCAGTTCGGCAGGACCACTGATGAAGACAGCTCCCACCAGGATCATCAGCACCGTGATGAAGATTCCCATCAGACGACGGGTATGACGTCCCAGAAAGAACCCGATGATCTCGGGCAGCGAGGCACCGTTCATGCGCAAGGAAATCATTCCGCTCAGATAGTCGTGAGTAGCTCCAGCGAAAATAGTGCCGAGCACGATCCAGAGATAGGAAGCCGTACCAAACTTGGCGCCCATGATGGCACCAAAGATGGGACCCAAGCCGGCAATGTTCAGAAATTGGATCATGTACACCTTCCAGGTCGGCATGGGGATATAGTCGATGCCATCCTGTCGGGTGTAGCAGGGTGTCTGACGGGAATCGTCCACGCCGAAGACGCGGCTGATGAACCGTCCGTAGATAAGATAGCCGAGGATGAGGGCGGCTAAAGCGAGAAGAAAACTAAACATTTTTACGTCACTATTGAGTATCAAAGGTTGAATCCGTGTAAAAAAGGCAGTTCTTACACCCATTCAACATACCTATTAATAGGTATTGTAAAAATTTATAAATTGCAATTTCGACTTGCAAATATAAGGCATTTTCAGCAAATCTCGTACGATTTGGGTAAAAAAAGTTCTTTTTTTGAAAAAAACACCCAAAACATTTGGTTTTGTAAGGAGAACATACTATCTTTGCGCCAACAAAAACCCAAAGTGCACCCTGTTGGTGCACGAAAGTGATCTTGTAAGAACATTTATTCAACTTCTTAAACTATTCCAACTAATATGGCACGTGTAATTCTTGCTGACAAGTGTGTAGCTTGCGGCTCATGTATTGGTGAATGCCCCGTTGAGGCAATCAAGGAGGGTGAAGTTTACTCCATCGACGCTGATGCTTGCATCGACTGCGGCGCTTGCGAGGCTACCTGTCCGAACGAAGCTATCGTTGAAGGCTAAACCAAAGGTAAGTTTTTCAAAACAAGGCAAACAAGATACCCTTTGTGGGTATTACTCAAAAAAAGCTGGGGATCCTTTCGTTCCCCAGCTTTCTTTTTTAGTGTAGATAACACATCGAGGCGATGTCAGAGGATCACCGACTGACGTGTCAGTCGGTGATGATGAGCGACTTGATGGCTTCGACGATGTAGCGTACATCATCCTCCGTGACATAAGGCCCTGAAGGAAGACAAAGACCGACTCGGAAGAGCGACTCAGCAACTCCATTGACATAGGCGGGACTGTCGTGATAGACAGGCTGCTTGTGCATGGGCTTCCACAGCGGACGTGCCTCAATATTGAGGGCATCCAACCCCATTCGCATCGCCTCCACGTTGTCGTTGGGCTGACAATCGGTCGTCGGTGTATCCACCGCATGAATGACACCCGCAGCCCCACCAATGGCACTGGTCACAACCTTCTTGTAGGCATACTCCTCCCCCTTCACCTTCAGTCCGGGATCGATGGTGATGGTATTGAGCCAATAGTTGGAATCGTATCGTTCGTCAGGATTCCGGTGGAACGTAATGCCCTGCACATCCTGAAGGAGTTCGTCATAGAGCGCAGCCAATTTCTGATGATGTGCGATATGATCGTTGAGCACCGTCATCTGGCCGCGACCGATTCCCGCACAAACATTCGAAAGACGATAGTTATACCCGATGGCACTGTGCTGATAATAGGGATAGGCATCGCGTGCCTGGGTGGCATACCACATGATCTCGTCCTTGGCTGCCTTATCGGGACAGATGAGTGCGCCGCCTCCCGAGGTCGTGATCATCTTGTTGCCATTGAACGAAAGGATTCCATACTTGCCAAAGGTGCCCAACACCCGGCCCTTCCAACGGGAACCCATTCCTTCGGCGGCATCCTCGATGACGGGGATCCCGTACCGGTTGGCTACCTCCATAATCCGATCAATCTGATAGGGCATGCCGTAAAGCGCAACCGGAACGATGGCCTTCGGCTTACGTCCTGTCCTGGAAATACGGTCCCGAATGGCCTCTTCGAGAATCTCGGGGTCCATGTTCCAGGAATCCCGTTCGGAATCGACGAAGACGGGAGTGGCACCCAAATAGGTGACCGGATGGGAACTGGCACAGAACGTGAAGCTCTGGACGATGACCTCATCCCCCGGTTTCACACCGCATGCAATCAGCGAGAGATGAACAGCTGCGGTTCCCGATGATAGAGCTACGACCGTGTGAGGCTTGGCCGTACAACCGCCTTCGGGACATGGACTGCCTTCTTGCGCGGAAGCATTCGCAGCCCGACGCGGATCGGGCGAATCGACAAATCGCTGCAGATCCTCTTCGAAGCCATTGACATTGGGACCAAGCGGAACAACCCAATTGGTGTCGAATGCTTCCTTGACATATTTCATCTCATTGCCTGACATGTGTGCCAGGCAGAGCCAGATGCGTTGATCTCTTTTTTTCATTTTTCTTGCAGTTAGCATATTTCAACTTTCGCATTTGCGAAAGTTGATGGATATTAAGGGATATTTGGGGATATTTGGGGATATTTAGGGACGTCACCTTCGCCTGTAGAGATTGGTACCCAAGAAACATACGTCCCTTAAAATCCCTTAGAATCCCTTAGAATCCCTTAGAATCATCAACTTTCGTATTTGAAAGTTGAGTACATTAAAAACGAGCACATGCTTCCTTGTACGTATCCAGCGAACCGATATCGAAACGGCCTGCCGTCATGTGCCACGCATGAACGGTGGTGTGATCGACCATATAATGGGCCAGATTCCCGGGCGCATCCTTGCCACAACCATTCTCCACCGAATGCCGGATCAGGTCGAGGTCCTTCTGCATATAGATATAGAAGGGCGGCACTGCCCAATGTGACTTGGGGACAGCAGGCTTCTCCTCCATATTGAGGACCTTGTTGTCATCATCCAGCACGACTACACCCGTACGCTGCAACTTTGCCAGCTCGGGCTGTTCGTGGCACATGATGCAACTGGTCTGCTTGGCCTTGGCAAAATCCACAAACTCCTGAAAACTGAAGAACAGGATGTTGTCGGCAGCGACTACGAGCAGGTCATCGTTGATCTGCAGCTTTTCGAGCGCAAAAAGGAGGTCACAAACGGCACCCAGTCGCGTTTCGTTGGTCTCGGTCCCATCATCGACAATGGTGATGGGCTTGGTGTAGCAAGCGGACTGCTTCCACGCCTCGAAATGGGGTGCAAACTTGTGGTTGCTGATGATGATATGCTCCGTGATGTCGGGAATCTGGTCAATGTCGGCAAGCATCCGGTCGAGAATCGACTTCTCGCCTATCTTGAGCAAGGGTTTCGGAAAGTTCCTGGTAAGTTCACCGAGACGGGTGGCGTAACCGGCGGCGATGACTATAGTTTTCATTTATTGGGAGGGGATGGGAGGTGATGGGAGTTAATGGGAGTTAATGGGAGTTAGCGGGAGTTAGCGGGAGTTAACGGACGATACCATCGCCTTTCGAAAAGAGGGTCCAACGGTACATTCGTCCGTTAACTCCACAGGCTTTTGCCTGTTAACTCCCGTTTACTACTGATAACTCCAATATAGTTTCGCTAAATGCGAAACTGAGGAATGAATTACCGGATCGGGCTGGTGGCGGTGCCATAATATTGGGCATACCATTCGGCGAAAGCACGCAAGCCATCGCGAAGACTGGTGGATGGCTTGTACCCGAAGTCCTCTTCGAGGGGCGTGGTGTCGGCGTAGGTGACGGGGACATCGCCGGGCTGCATCGGAACGAGCTCCTTGTGCTTCTCGAAATTGTAGTTGGCGGGAAGGACGTTGGCACGGATGAGCTCCTGCTGGAGGATATCCACGAAATCGAGCAGGTTCTCGGGACTGTTGTTGCCGATGTTATACACCTTGTAGGGAGGAATGGGAAGACCATCTTCGCCATCGGCCTTCTCGGGAGCGTGCTGCATGATGCGGACCACACCCTCGACGATGTCATCGACGTAGGTGAAGTCGCGCTTGCATTTGCCAAAGTTAAAGATCTGGATGGTTTCGCCCCGACGCAGCTTGTTGGTGAAGCCGAAATACGCCATATCCGGGCGTCCGGCAGGACCATAGACCGTAAAGAAGCGGAGACCTGTGGAGGGGATATTATAGAGCTTGGAATAGGCATGGGCAAGCAGCTCGTTGCTCTTCTTGGTGGCAGCATAGAGCGAAACGGGATTATCCACCTTGTCGTCGGTACTATAGGGGACCTTCTTGTTCGAACCATAGACGGAGCTCGAAGATGCATAGACCAGATGATCGACATGATGATGACGACAACATTCGAGGACGTTATAGAACCCGATGAGGTTCGACTCGATGTAGGCATCGGGATTGGTAATCGAATAGCGCACGCCTGCCTGTGCCGCCAGATTCACCACCACCGAAGGCTTGTATTCGGCAAAGAGGTGATTGAGCAGCTGCATATCGGCAATGTTTCCCTTGACAAATTTCCAATACTTCTCGCGTTCGTCCTGGCCGGGATGAAGCTTGGCCGCCAAATCGTTCAGCTGCTGGAGACGCTCGAACTTGATGTTCACGTCGTAGTAGTTGTTGAGGCTGTCGATGCCGATGATTCGAATATCGGGCACGTCGTTGAACAAGCGCTTGACGAGATTGGAACCGATGAAACCAGCCGCACCGGTCACCAATACGGTTCTACCCTCTAACTTCACATTATACTGTACCATAGTCTTATGTATTGAAGAGAATCAGAAAATCGAATTAAACGGCCACAAACCTTGCACCATCGTCCGGCTTCACCCAATTGACCGAGAACGTTCCTTCGTATTCGGGGAACTTGGCGAGGTACTGATCGGTGAGCGACTTCTCGATGCTTTCCTTATAGGCAGGATCGACCAGCGCAATCACCGCACCCTTGAAACCTGCGCCCGAGAAACGTCCGCCATAAACGCCCGGCAGCTTGGCCATGATCTTGTAGATGGCGATCAGTTCCGGACTACCGCACTCGTAGTTGTTCATGGACGACTCGCACGAATCGAAGCTGAGCTTGCCAAAGAGCTTGATGTTGCCACTCTCCCACGCGGTGATACCCTGACGCACGCGGCGATACTCGGTGTAGAAGTGCTCGGCGCGACGGGCAAACCGATCGGGCATAGCAATCTTGGTCTTGTCGAACGTTGCCTTGGGAATGTCACGCAGGAAGGTCTTGTCGAAGGTCCTGAGCGGCTGGCCGGTATAGGCAAGCATATTCCAGGCAGCCACCTTGCACTCATAGACGCGGAGGTTGTAGTCGCTGTTGATGAGCGAACGGGAAAGGCCGGAGAAGAAGATGCCGATTTCGAAGGGCGGCATATTGGGATTTCGCTTCACGATGCGATATTCGTTCGAATCACAATCGAGGAAGAGAAGGCCGTCCTTCCTGCCCAGGGCGATGCAGCTCTGGTCAAGGATGCCATTGTTGAGTCCAATATACTCGCGTTCGGCTTCAGAGGCAATCTGCACGATCTCGAAAGGCTTCAGATTGATGCCATTGGCCTTGGCAAATGCCATGACATAAGCTATCAGGACGGCTGCAGAAGAACTGAGTCCACCAATAGGCAGACTGCCATGCAATTTTCCATCGATACCTTTCGACAGGTCAAAACGCTTGCGCAAGGCATATTTTGCCCCTCTCGCATAATCGCCCCAATGCTTTTCACGAACCTGAGAAGGGGTGTCGAGATGAAAATGCACCTCTCCCTCGAAGTTTTCGGAGATCAGATTGACCTGGCTGTCATCACGCACATTAAAATACAGATCGACACCCTTGTCGATGGCAAAACCTGTCACCAATCCATGCTGGTGATCGACGTGAGCACCCAGTGGGCAGACACGATAGGGCGAAAAAATGTGATATTGATATTCCATGTGAATAAAAAATTATAAACTCAAGTTTCGCAGTTGCTCAACTTGATGGATATTTAGGGATATTTGGGGATATTAAGGGATATTAAGGGATATTAAAGGACGTTACTCGCGCCTTGTTGGAGATGGTACCCAAGAAACATACGTCCCTTAGAATCCCTAAGAATCCCTAAGAATCCCTTAGAATCAATCCAACGTTTCATACCTCGATTGATGGCTCTTGTATTCGGGAACGATTTCCTTCATTTTTGCAACGATCTTCATATCGTTGTACGTGAAGGACAGTTGATAGAGCTCCTCTTCGTTCCGAAGGGCCAGTTCGTAGGGATATTCTCGAACGGAAGCAATCTTGATCTTGGGATGCAGAGTGGGTTTGGTGTGCTCGTCGTCGGTGAGAACCTCCTCGTAGAGTTTTTCGCCATCGCGAAGACCTGTGAACTGTATCATGACATTCTTGGCGCCACTGAGATCGATCATGCGCTGCGCGAGGTCGGCAATCCGAACGGGCTTTCCCATATCGAACACAAAAATCTCGCCGCCCTTTCCCATCGTACCGGCTTCGAGTACCAGCTGGCATGCCTCGGGAATCAGCATGAAATAGCGAATGATATCGGGATGTGTGACGGTGACAGGTCCTCCCCGGCGAATCTGTTCGCGAAAGATCGGAATGACCGAACCATTGGAACCAAGGACATTGCCAAAACGAGTCGTAATAAACTGGGTAATGGCAGGCGAGCCATCGAACTGCTTGAACTGAAGCGGGGTTTCGGCTGATTTCTCCAAAGAGACATTCTGCTGCTGAATAGCGCGGTCGAGAGACTGACAATAGATCTCGCTGATGCGCTTGGAACAACCCATCACGTTGGTAGGATTGACGGCCTTGTCGGTGGAGATCATGACAAACTTGCGCGTACCATATTTGACTGCCAAATCAGCGATGACACGGGTGCCGTACGTATTGTTCTGAACCGCCATCGCCGGATTGTCCTCCATCATAGGCACATGCTTATAGGCTGCTGCGTGGAACACGTATTCCGGACGATGCTGCTTGAAGATCTGTTCCATCTGCGAGGGATTGGCAACAGAACCTACGATGGTCCAGCATTTGAGAGCAGGATATTCTCGTTCCATGAAAAGGCGAACCTTATGCATGGGTGTTTCAGCCTGATCGACGAGTACAAGCTCAGCAGGCTTGAAGTTGGCAACCTGATGAACCATTTCGGAACCGATCGAACCGGCTGCTCCGGTAATGAGGATACGCTTATTGTAAAGAAGCTTGCCGATGGCAGCCAGATCCACTTCAATCTTGTCACGCGGAAGGAGGTCCTCAATATCGACCTTACGAAGGCGCGTGTACCGAAGATCGCTCTTTCCGTCCCAGGTTTCTGCCGATGGCAGCATCATGATTCGGATACCCGCTTTCGTGAGGGCGTTGACAAGGTTCTCGTTCTCTCGGAATGCTTCGGAAACCAAGGGCGAGACGAAAAGAATACCGGATTTGGTGGCTCTCATCTCGTTGATAACGGTCTCGTCGGCCTTGTGAACACGCACACCCAGCACGAACTTGCCAATGTTGTCGGCCTTACTGGATATGAATCCCTTGACGACATAGAGTCGCGGGTTTTCGTTCCGCATGCTCTTGGCAAGGGCGATGCCTCCTTCCTGAATGCCATAAATGAAGACATTCTGCGTCGTTTTATCTCTTACGGCTGTATCATAGAGATATTTCACGATGATACGAATGCCCCACATGAAAATGTTCGCCAGCAGGAAGGTAATGATGAGGACACGAAACTTGGGGAATCCGTGACTGAAGCGTATTTCGAGCAGGAAATACGCAATGGCTGCCAGGACGATACCCAGGAAGATGGCCCAGGATACCCGCATGAGGTCAGCAAAACTGGAGTAGCGGAAGATGCCGGCATAGGTGTGGAAGACACGCATACCGACAAAGAACAAGGGCAAGGAACAGGTCCATACAAACAGGTAATGCCAGAAATTGCTGACCAAAGGCTCTCCACCCATGCTAAGATAGATGGAAAGCATACCGGCCATCACGATAGACAGACTATCGACAGCAAGGATGCACCAATAAGGTAGCGCATTCCGCGACAGGTACCAGGAGAATATTTTATTCCAGAGTGACATGAGTTTTCTACGAACGCACGTTTTCAATTTCAAAATTGCTACAAATGTATTGATTTTTGGCCAAATTAAGAAATATTTACATAAAAAAACGACAATAATTATTGTATTTTGGATATTTAAGGCAAGTTTTGACAAATATATTTGGTATTTTTGAGAGGTAGGAACAAAGAAAAGAGCAACCACAGGGGGTTGCTCTGGAATGGAGTTAATGGGAGTTAATGGGAGTTAATGGGAGATAATAGGAGTTATCGGACGTTACCTTGTTCCCGTTCGGTCACGTCCGAGAGAAGCGCCTTTCGAAAAGAGGTAAGACGGTACATTTGTCCGTTAACTCCACAGGCTAGAAGCCTGTTAACTACCGTTTACTCCCGATAACTCCTGATAACTCCCGTTTCTCAAAAATTATCGCGCTCCTTGTCGAGATAATACTTGAAGGTGCCAACCGAGAGCTCGTCGCAAGCGGCTTCGTCACAAACAACGATGGCAGCAGGATGAGTCTGGAGCATGGAAGCCGTCCACTTGTGGCTGACATTTCCATCGACGATGTGCTTGAGTGCACGTGCCTTGTGATGGCCATTGCAAACGAGGAGAACCTCCTTGGCAGCCATTACAGTGCCGATACCTACGGTAAGAGCCTTCTTGGGAACGAGGTTGATATCGTTGTCGAAGAAACGGGAATTGGCGATGATAGTGTCGGTGGTGAGCGTCTCGACATGGGTAAGGCCACTCAGAGAGGAACCTGGTTCGTTGAATGCCAGATGTCCATCAGGGCCGACACCTCCCATAAAGAGGTTGATACCGCCAGCAGCTGCAATGGCCTTTTCGTAGTTGGCGCACTCAGCATCCAGGTCCTCGGCGTTGCCGTTGAGGATATGAACATTCTCGGGCTTGATATCGATGTGGCTGAAGAAGTTCTTCCACATGAAGCTGTGATAAGACTCCGGATGATCCTCGGGGATACGGACATACTCGTCCATATTGAAGGTTATGACATTCTGGAAAGAAATCTCACCTGCTTCATACTTCCTGATGAGTTCGCGGTAAAGACCGATAGGAGAAGAACCTGTAGGACAACCAAGCACGAAAGGACGTTCGGGTGTCGGGTTGAAATCGAGAATGCGCTTAGCCACATAATTGGCGGCCCACTTGGACATCTCGTCGTAATCTGGACGAATAATAACTCGCATGGATTTGTAGTTTTAAATTGAATATAATAAAATATCTCTATAGTTTTTGGAAAATAACGCGCAAAAATACATTTTTTTACGTTTTTTCATGCATGCAAAATGCATTTTTTTACCAAGAATTTAAAATGAATGCTGAAAGATGCGGTTTTTTGTTATGTAGATTTTCCAAAATAAAACAATGAAGCGGGCATCTCAGCATCCAGGCAGGATGAGCGTTCACGAAAAAAGGTCGCCAGAAAACTGACGACCTTCGGTTCAGGTTCGGAAAGAACTACCAGTCCTTCCAATCTTTGCCGCGTTGGGGTGCAAGTGACGGTTTGTCGGGATTGGCAGGATCATCAAATATCAGAGGATCGGATGTCACAATCACATCGCACGAGCGAACACGGTTGAAACGAATACTTGGTTTGTAATATTTCTTCATATATAATTAATTACTGGCACTGGATCGTAACAGTAACGCCCATCCAACCGCCCAGCGTATGTGTCTGACCAGGAGTCTTGCCAGCCTGCATGAAGAGGTCACCCTTAGCAGGGAAAGCAGCCTTGTAAGAACCGCAGGTACGCTGATAAGCAGCACGCTTCTCGTCGCTGGAAGCATGAGCAATGGCCTGCTGCATCTCGTTGTAGGCAGCCACGAAGACAAGGCTCTTGAGAGCGGGCTTCTCTTCGCCACAGCTGCCGGCCGAAGAGGCATACATATTGGCGATCATCACATGTGGCGTATCCTGATCGGGATCGATGCTGAGTGAACGACGGAGGACTTCGCGAGCCTTAGCCTTCTGGCCTTCCTGCTGATAGATAGCGGCCTCGTACATCAGGATTTCAGTCTTGTCGTCGGGCTGGATGGCATGGCTGAGAGCCTCGTCATAGTACTGGAGGGCACGGTCGTAATCCTTGGCCTTGAGGGCAGCCTTGGCAAGACCCTTGGCAGCTTCCATAGAAGGCTTGATCTGATAAGAATAGTCGGCAACATGGGTGTAGAGGTCCGTTTCACGACCTTCAGCACTGCGACCGAGCAGCTTGGAAACATTGGTCAGGAAGGCGAGATCGCTCTTCTTCTCCTCGACCTGGGGAGCAAAGATTTCAACGAGGGTGTTGACATCGGCATAACCAGACTGAGCGAACATGGAGGTAAGACCCATCTTGTTGTCACGGGCACCCTTCATCAGGCCCTTGGTAACCTCAGCAGCACGGTAGAGCTTGGCAGTGTCCTGTCCGGCAACGCGAGCCGCAACGAGCTTGGTGGTATCGTCGGTATAACGAAGCACATAGCGGTCGAGAGCCTCATCCAGGTACTCGGTTGACTTCATGTAGTCCTCGATGTACTGATTCTTGTCCTGCTGGCCAGACTTGGCAAGCTTCAAGGAATTGGTGCACCACTGGGAGATATAATAAGGCTGCGCACCACCACGGAACTCGTTGAGGACCTCGGTATAGCGGTCATATACACCCTTGTCGGTAGCATCCAGGTCATACTTCTTGAAGTAGTCGATCTTCTTCAGCTTAATAGCTTCAGCAGGAACGGTCTTGGTGGCAAAACCATTGGCAATACGGTCGTCGCAAAGCTTCTGGAGCTCCTTGGCAAAACGCTCCTGATCGGCAGTGTTTCCGCCCTTCTGAGCCTGGTCACACTTGGCGACAAGAATCTTCTCACCATTGAGGTAGAGAGCGAGGTTGAAGTTAGGAACAGCGTCATAGAGGGCCTTCCAGGGCTCGTAAGCCTCGAGGGGCTTGGCAGGTCCAGACTTTGGGAAATAGTCATTGTAGAGTGAATTGTTGGTGCCGGCAGTTTCACCGTTGGCACACATCACTTCCAGCATCTCAGGGGTCTGAGCAGAGAGAGCGGTAACTGCCATGGAAAGGGCAGCGCCGAGGAAAGTTTTGAAAGAGGTTTTCATTGTACTTTTGGTGTTTTATGTTAGTGATTATAGTTATGTTTTTTCGCGATTATGACCAAATGACAACCAGATGGTTTAAAAGCCTAAAAGAGATACAACCGAGGAAAGACGGTTAACGGAGACGGCCTCTGAAGAACATCATCTCGTTGAATGTCAAGCCGAGATTGATGGTGACATAGTTTTCCTTGACCATACTTCCGCCCTGGGGACGAACGGCAGAATAACCGACACCCAGATCGAAGGAAGACCTGCGATTGATCGGCATACTCATACCCAGATTACCGCTGTATTCGCGTAGGGAATGACCATTGACCCGCAAGTAGTTCGACTTGACACTGGCACCTGCCCGATACCGGCAAATCTTGAGATACCGGTTGGTCATCACCTTGGGCTGGTATTCGATACCTGCTGCAATACGGGTGGTATTGTTGAACACGCCATCCTCGGCCACCAGTTCGGTATTCAGTCCCGTCACATCGTTCCACATGGTTTTCTCGAATTCGGCTGCCACCGTAAGCTTACGAGCTATGTTGTAGCTGACACCTACGCCCCACCTCATGGGCAGTTTGACGGCGCTGCGATAACGCTCGTTGCGCGAAACGGTATCGGCGCTGAACTTGAGTGACTCCGTATCGACACTCAAATTGAGCCTTGGCGTAAAGGTTGCACCTATCGTGACACTGTGGATGGCCTTGAAACGCTGGGTGTATTGGGCACCCAACTGGAGATGAAGACCACGTACAGTGGCTTCGTAGGAGAGGTGGGTGCTGGTGGCCTGGCTGGAAGTATTCAGACTGCCATCGTGTTCGATAGTACCGAAAAGCCAACCGGTATTGACTCCGAGATTGAAGTCGATATGCTTGTTATGAAAGGCACGCCATCCCACTCCAAGCATAAAATTATTGATGCCGCCCAAACCCTGATGCAGGCTCGAATAGGTCAGGGTATCATGACGGACCGTAGCAGAATGAATGGCAATGTCGTCGGAAGTGCCGTAATAATAGCCCACCATGCTGTAGGGGGTGAAGGAAAGCGACATGGCGAAATTCCTCCATAAAGGCATCTGGAACGACATATAGCTGAAACCCGCATCCCACTTGCTGGAACTTGCTCCTGCCTCGGAATAATTTCCGTACTGGGCATCGAGGCCAACCGAGAAAATCATCGTGAGTGTGTCGATGGCAGTTAGCGAGGCCGGATTAGCAAGGGAGGTGTACTGGTTACTACGAATAGCGATTCCCACATCACCCATGCTTCGTGTAACTGTATTGCCCAACGAACCGAGGCGTCCATAGCCGTACCGGTTATAAGGCGAAGAAGTGAGGTTGCTTGTATTCATATTCTGCGCCACCAAAGGCATCGAGATCATAGCTACGAGAACCATGAAGAAAATGGTGGCAACGAGGCGCTGTAAATTCATTTCTGTTATCGATATATTTCGAGGGGCAAAGATACAATATTTTATTGAATAAACAAAACTTTTTTGGTTTTTTTATACAAAAAGAAGATTATTTTATGCCTTGTCGTGCTTTTTTGCCATGAAGAGAGGAAGATGAGGGGAAATTCAGACCCGTATAAAGAAAGCGATGATGGACAGAAAGAGACTGTCCATCATCGGCTATTTCAGAAACTGTACTTCAAACCGGCATACGACAATGCATGGAAGTTATGCTCGCCGTCAGGAGCCAGATACGGGTCGTTCACCAGGAAGAGCATACGCTGTTCGAAGAACAGTCCGAGATGACGCGTGAGCAGATAATTGACATGCAAACCCGCTTGCAAGCCCAAGTTGGCATCGGTCATACGGGTATATTGCCAGGACTTTGATTCGTTGTCATAGGAGCGCTTGTTGTAATCCAAGCTATGCACACCAATATTGAAACCGACGTATGGTCGAACAGAGAGACGGGAAATGAGCTTCTGCTTGGCGGGATTAGCCACCTGCTCCGTTTCTTCCTCCTCTGCTGAACGGGATTTCAGCAGAAGGTTCGTCAGGTCAAGCATATAATCGGCAGAAATAGAATTATAGTTGATTTCCTCCCTCCTGCTCGAAGTCTGTGAACTCTTCGCAAAATCGTATCCGACACGCAAGCTGTTGACATCGTCAAAGTCATACCCGACGGCGACAGACACACCCGCTTTCTCGGCATCGAACCAGGAACCGGCAAGCTGTACACTCCAATTATTCAGATAACGGAGCGCACCCGGAAGATTGTCGAATTCGGAGCCATACATATCGATGGAGCCGTAGGTGCCCGTCTGGCCCTTGTTCCAAAGCTTGATCGAAGGCAGCTCATAGTGAATACCCGCAGCGGCACTCCAGATGGGAGCCTTTCCGCGCATCTTACCAGCCTTGGCAAAATGTACCTGTATGCGGCTCTCGACAGTAGCCCAGAACGGAGTCCTGCCGATACGACGACGCAGCTGCGTAGCGCCGGTGAGACCACTATAGGGACAATCCGCGAACGTATTGTAGGTGAACTCTCCACCACCCTGCAAGGTCCAGACCCAGCCCTGCTCATGGCTGCGAGTCCACAGCATGCCCAAGGCATCAGCGACAACTTCTCCACGGATGCCATAAAGCCGGTGTATCATGCTCTCGTCGTTAGGAGAGGCATTCTGCTGGAACAATGTGGCCTGAATACCCAGATTTCGCGAAAAAGAACGACCAAACGTGAGGTTGAAGAGGCCGCTTGGAACGGTAGAACGTGTAAAAGATTCGCCCGTTCCAATCTGCATTCCTCCGAGTACCTGGATATAGAAATGAGGGGGATTGTCGGGAATGCCTTTCTTAATCAGATGACGTACCTGCGAACGGCGCTCTATCGTATAACCTATACCTGCCGACAGATTCCATTGATTGAAGTCATCAAGGGCATAGAGGTAGCGCGGTTCGATGAAGATCTCCGTGTTCGAATTGAGTCGGAATGAATTCTGGAAACCGAAATCGAAGGCAAAACTATGCAGCGGATCGTCCTTGAAATAGGGGGAACTGGACAGCTTGGAAATCGAATAGACAGCTCCCACGAATGGTCGCAATGTAAAACGTCGATATTGGTCAAGTCCCATCCAGAAGTTCGTGACGTCGAACAGGTAGTCGAGACTTGTTTCACTTTGAAACTGAGGATATCCGCCACTCTCAGCCTTATGATAGACCACATGTTCCTTCAGACGCACCGAATGCAGATCGTTGAGACGCATGCCCAAACCCAATTCGGCTGAAGGGGCCAGATCCAACACATTGGAACGACTGATATTCGAAGCACGATCTACGCCAAAGGCCGTTTCGAAAAACACGTTCCAATTGTTCAGGAACAGGTTTCCGCCCTCCCCCTGCTTTCGCTCTTCCTCCTGACGCAGTTGAGCACTCCTGCGCCAGAATCCATACCGATCGTGCCGGCTTCGGTAGTATTCCAATCCGACAGAAGGCGTAATCACACTGGCACCATCGCCCGCAGAAGAATAACGACCTTCCGCAACCAGTGCCGTATTCGAGTTGATGTAATACTTGAGCTGAGCGGCACCCGTCATTGCACTGAAGAAACCATCTTCGCGGTCCCACGTGCGTCCATTGCCGGAAGAGTACTTGCGTTCGTAACCCAATTCGGCACCACCGGAAAGCGTCATGCCAAGACGCTTGACAGAAATCTGGTCCCAAAGCGTAGCAACATTCAGCACTCCTTCCAAACGTCCGAAAGTCTGACGACGATTGTTATTTCGCTTGAACAGGAGCTGACGATCGGCAAAACCCACCTGATAACCCCATGCCGGAGATACCCAATGACCAACATTCAGATTGAAGTGATATTCCGAAATGTCGTGGCGGTCGGTGAGTCCCTTCTCCTTGGCAAAGTTAAAGCCCAACAGGTTCTGAACATACAAATTGTCGTACCATACGGGACGAGACCATGCTGCAAACCACGGTGTTTCGCGAAGCGGGCCAGTCACTCGGACCAGAAGACCGGTTCTCACTCCAATGCCATCGTCAAAATCAGCACCATTCTGATAGTAGTCATAATCGGGATCGGAAACATAATAATAGGGTTCGACGAAAGCAGAAAGATGCGGAGACAAGGTCTTGCGAACCTGTAGGCCCAGCTGCCCCTGCCAGACATTATGAGAGGTCCTGCCTTCGCTTTTCACCACGCCAAAGGAACCACCTGCAACGAGAAGATATTCCAGGCTGCGGCCAGGGTTGAAACCAAACCAGGTATTGGTGAAGTTCCATAGATAATCCAGCGAACCCATATAACGTTCCAGTTCGGAACTACTGGCAGGAATATCGCCACCAAAGTAGGAACCAGAGAGACGCAAGGCGTGCGACTTGCCGAAGTCCTTGATGAAGCCAGCTCCTACACCCTTTGCTTCAAAAGAAGAATACCTACTCGGCGTAAATGGATATTGCGGCGACCAAAAACCAACCACCGACCAGCCTTGCAGCAGGCGGCTGCGATCGCTGAAGAATGGTTTCTTGTCGGGTGATGTGTACCAATTGCGGATAAGCACAGAAGGCACATCCAGCTCAAAGCTATTGGAAGCAGACATGTCCGTGCGATCTTCGTCTTCAACATCCGGGACAGCGGCCGAGAGCGGCTGTCCCAAAGCACAAAGGGACAGTATGAGCAAAGCACATGCAAAGGCTTGGGAAAGACCTCCGATGGCAAAACGTATTTTTGTAAGAATCCGAAGCATATTCTAATCTTTATAGGTGATGGAGATGAACTTCTCGACAGCCTCGAGGAAGATGTCTCGCTTCTCCTTGCGGCTTCTGGGAGTGCGATAGAAGTTGCGCACATAGCTATCGCCCTGAAGACGGGAGATATACGTAGGACGAGCATCGAGCTTGAAGAGCTGTACAAGGGCTTCGATGGCCAGGTTGAAGTTTTCGTCACGGTCCTCGCCGCCAATGCTCTCAGCCTGCCAGAGACGAGTGACGGCCGTGAAATAGAGCGCTGCCGGGTCGTCGGGATAACGCAGCTGAAGCTGCTTCAGGCTGTCTGCACATTGCTGGAGGATCTCGTGACAATTCTCCGAAGTCTGGAGTGCGTCAATCACTCCCTCACACTTGCGATACATATCGGCCATATTCGCAACATAGAAGTTGCGCAGGCTGGAACTACGCAGCAGGGCGAGGTGGTCGGGGTCGTCAAGGAAACGGCCCATGTAGCTGTTCAGCAGAATCTCAAGCTGCTCGGGATGATACTTCTCGCGGAATCGATTCGAAAGCGTAGGCGTCTCGTTCAGGATATCCAGGAGTGTATAGGCCTGATCGATGGCCTCAGGTGTTCCCACGTTGTAGAGGGTCACGATCTGGTTATAGAGGATAGCATCGAGGTTGATGAACTTCACAGGCACATCATAATCGCTCTGCATATAGCAGGCAAAGTTGCCCTGGAAGAGCTCGGGATTGATGAACGGCGCCAGGATATCGGGATTGAAACGTCCATGTCGCAGACTGTCGAGTGCCAGGAAATTGGCAGCGATAGGCAGCACCAGTCCAAAGCTGTTCGAAGGATGCTGGTCGGTGGTGAAGCGACGAACATCGGAAGCGCGTGCCTTGAGCAAGGCCTTGGCTACCATGCCCTTCTCTTCGTAGGTGGTGAGCTTGGAGGTGAGAATCCAATAATAGTAGTCCGGCGGGAAGTTGTCATAGCGCTTAGCGGCACGGAACTCGTCAATGATCATTGCCTCCGAAGCCTCAAACACAGCCTTGTAGCTGAAGGTTACCTGAGCTTCACGCAATTTGTCGAGAGCAGTCTCGATGACGGGATCACGATGACGAGAACTGAATCCGATCTGATCCTGCTGCGCCTTCATGCTATAGGGATTCATTTCGATTGCATTGCGTATGCGACGAGCCGTAGCGGCATGCTCGGGCTGTTCTGCCTCGATAAGGTCGGCCACAGCGCTCCAGGGTGCAATTGAGTCACGGATGATATGGAAATTGGCATGCTTCAAATCGTCTCCACCCATAGACCGCAGGTGATTGAGAATGCTCAAGCTGCGCTGGCGCGAAAGCTCCAGATTCAGGCGATGCCCACCTTCCGGTGACGAAATGCCGACAATACCCACCTGTTGGATTCGCTGATACTGGTCATGGGTAATTTCGTAGGCCTTTTGTACCAGGCTGTCCATCTGGGCACGATTATTGCCCAAATCAAGATTGAGCTCGGTGCTCAGCAACTCGAAACTCAATGCAAGGCTGAAGGTGGCATCGATGAGTTCGCCACGTGCTCGAGGCTTGAAGCTTACCAGACGATCGGTAGTAATGTTGCGACGAGGAGGGCAGTCGAATTCTGCATTCTGCGTCGAAATGTTCAGGAACTGCAAGGGCATCTGGCGTTCACAGCCACACTCGACCGTTGACATCGTATCGGCATGAATGAAGTCATGCAGATAACTGATATGGCGCAACTGATAATAACGCGAGGGATCGGGCATGCGCCAACGATAGGAAACCACCGTATCGACCGGTTCCATCGTAAGCAGGATCGGCTTGGCAGAATTCTGCAGCGAATCGCGGTGCTCGATGCGCACACGGCGGCTTTCGCCAGGCACAGGATAAAGGTTCATCTGATTCTGACGGCTGACATATCCTTCGACGAGGTCGCGCTCGGAGGTAATGACGTGATGATCGGCAATGACATGTCCGGAATCCACATAAGCCTGAAAATCGCTGAAGACATCAAAAGGCGTATTGGCGATGTAAGCCTGCACTGTGTCATCGGGCATTACTTCGAGGGGAATCCAGGGCGCAGACCGACGAACACGGTCACGTATTCGGTCGAAGGTGCGATAACGCAGGACGAGTTTCCACAAGGGCTGAGGAATCAGGAAAAGCATCGAATCGGGATCAACCTCGCGATACTCTACCCAATTGCGCATCTCTTCCATCTGGCTGACGGTATTGACACGATAATGCTCAAGCGTATCGCGCAAAAGATTGCCACGGGTACGACGATAAAGCTGTCGCTGGAAGTCTTCGCCTGCATAGACAAAGGGACGCAGACGATAGCTGAGATTCTCGCCACGAGCAGCAATATCGAGATACTTGGCAGCCATATCGGAAAGCATGGGCTCGTTCTCGAAATCGGATTTGGCGACCTGCAGGTCACTCTCGAAATTGCAGGTATTGACCACACGGTCGATGACCAGTCGCTGGTCCTTCGGACCCTGGATATGGAAATTCTCGTTGAACGTCAGCCAGGTGCCATCGCTCGATGCAATGCCATGCTGGCGACGGAAATGGGTGCGCTGACGTGTCGTCTCGACATTGGTCAGCTCCGTACGATTCTTATAGTAGATAGGACAATTGGCCTCATCGCCATCATACTTGGTGATTGACTCGGTGAGTACCACTATTTCGAAGGCGCCACCATCCTGTGGATGCAGGAGGAGAGCTACGGAATACGCCCCGCGATCATCGCTCATCATGTCATTCCAGTAATCCACGGCCTCCGGATACTGCTTGTAGATTTCGCGTGCAATCTCGTTGACATCAGACAATTCGTAAGCATTGGCGTGACGATGGAGCAACCATCCACGCTGACGATATTCGTTGACGAAAGCCGTTACAAGGTCGCGATGTCGCTGTGCATTCGACTTGCTCCACATGACGATGGAGTCGGCGCAGACCTCATTGGTTACGAAGACATCGAGATCGTTACGCTCACGAAGACCGAGTGTCGAACTCATCCAGACACCGTTCTCAGGGTCCCAGTTATGGCCCAGATCGTCAACAAGTGTGCGGTCTTCAGCATTGAGGATGACAAACGAGAGCGGATCGTACTGGGCATAAAGGCCACTTTCCATTGCCATAGGCAAAAGAAACAAGCCTAAAAGGAGAAGTGTTGACACACGCCTCCATCCTACCTGAAACAACAGGCGGAAACCAGCTGCAAATACTTGTAGATCCCTGATATATAGTTTAGAAAACATAGGATAGATTCAAACCGATGTTGATTGTAGTGAACTTGTGATGATGCGTTTTCGAAATCACATCCTGGATATTGCGCGAGGCACGATTATAATACAGGTACCCGACGCCATAGCATCCTTCGACATTCCAGTGGGTGGATAGAGCCCATGTGTATCCGACGTTGATGCCTGCGGGCACACACGTCTGGGTATCACGGTCATCTTCGACCGAATAATGGAAGATGCCTGCTATAGGTCCAACAAAAAGGCGATGGAACGGCTGATGCGAGAACCAATAGCGATACTCGATCTGTCCACCCTTGAGGTTGGTATCACGAACCCATGAATCGGCAATCGAAAAGACACCCGTAATACCAATGGTACTATGTTCGCTGACAGTAAGGTCAACGCTGGCATTGGCAGCTTCAGCACCCCAAAGCAAGGCATTGGTGCGAACAGATACGGTCTGGGCGTTCAGCTTATTTCCGCACAGCATGGGTGAAAGAGCCAACCATGCGAAAGCCAGAACCACAGATTGGCGTAAAAATATAGTAATCTTGTGACTCATCATTTCTTGGGCATTCTGATACGATAGGCAGCATGGGCACGAGCAAGTCGCACGTGGCCATCCGCATTGACATAACGATAGGCAAAGCGAAGCAGTGTCCACTTCTCCTTGTTCATGTTCTTGCCACTTGTCATGGCATGCAAGCCGGTATAGGTGTAATCCTCGATCCACGCCTCGTCGATGGTCAGGTGCCGCAGGTTCTTGTTGGCGCGCGTCAGGCAGCGCATCACATCATCGATAACTTCCTGCTTGTCGGCGGGAACGAGGTTTCCGGCAGCATCATACTTTCCTTCGCAGATGGGGCCATGGGTGACCTGGAACTGGATATTGGTATTCCAGGTTCCATCCTTTGCATTCAGACCATTGAGGCAGGCTCGATGGAACTCCTTTCCTGCAGCAAGTCCAACCGAATCCTCGACAACATAAATGAACTTGACCTTGGGCAACACCTTACCGAAGTAGGCCTCGCCATAGTTACGACCATAATGGATCGAATCAATCGTGATGTTGGCATCATTGAAACCCTGGAACCCTTCGGCGGCCAACATCTGAAGAACATCAGCTTTTGTAAGCTGTTGCTCCTTCCCGTTCTTCCAGGGAAGATTGATTGAGAACTGACGGCTGTTCACAACCGGCACAAATTGTTCGTATAGTGTACGAATGTCGCTCTCGACATAGGGTTCGAGATTGAAGCGAGTGGCCAAGGAGTCATAGTTCTCATAGACCTGGGAATGGAAACGAAGACCCAGGGCATAGGTGCCACGATGGTTCATTTCTGTCTCATTGATCGGATGGAATTCTCCATCCTCACGATAATAGACGGCCTCAACGTCGTCGCGGGTAAGCCTGCCACCCATCCACTTGCCATTGAGCAATTCGAGGACATTATCGAGGGTTGCACTGGTAACAAAATCTGTGCTGTTGATAGCCTCCATACTCATCGAAGGCAGACGATTTCCGTTGGAACGGAAGAAGTTGCGCAAGGAGCTATTGTAGCTCAGCAGACGTTCCATGGCCGACTCAAAACCAATGAAACGTACACGAAATGGGAAGGCATAATGAGTCTCCGAGTCTTCAGAGTCATAATCGGTAGCACGGATTGGCAGGTTATAGCCAATCACATAATAGTCGCTGGGAACGGTGATTGGGAACTTGGTGTTCTCAGCAATTTCATAAAGCCGCTCCGGTCGGAAATACTGGGAGGGACAACGCTCGCTGAACTCACGACGAACCATATTGAAAGTCACAGGTTCTGAAAAGACAGAATCAGTATCCGAGACAGGCTTCACATAAATGGTCAAAGGTTCGCCTTCCAATTGCTCCACAAATTCGTCAATCTGTTTGCGGACTGCTTCATCCTCGACCTGGTGGCGACGATAGCGCTCAAGGTTGGGCTGCCAGTACTTGCGGCTGATGCTATGGTTACGATACGTCAAGGCAAAACGAATTTCCGTGACCATGGGCAGGATTCGCTTCTGCGACTCCTTGCCTTCACTACTGTATGCATCATAATCCGCATAGATAGCTCCGATATTGGCTCCAATCTGGAACTGGAAGAAATGACGGTTATCATAGTTGAAACCCGGGAAGTCATATCCTGCTGAAATACCGGCTATTCCACCCCATCCATCCTTGAGCTTGTCGCGATCGATGATGTCAAGGGGCGTGTTCAACGTGTACTTCATGTACTCAGCATAAAGACCTGAGTAGAAACGGCCCTTCACCAGTTCGGGATGACGATGGAAAGACCAGTGCAAACGCCACTCCAGATGTGCATTCCAAAACTTATAGGAAGTCTGGTCATAAAGTCCTTTCTTCAAATAGTCCTTGCTCGAAGGTGAGCCCTTCAGCTGGAAATAGAGCGACGAAGTTGACTTGCGATTGGGATTGCCGAAGTCAAAATCGATGCCGATATTGGGAATAACGAGTGCCCAGTCGATGAAATTGGTCGAGAGTGAGAAGTGCGACCAGTAATTATAGTCGCTGCGGCCAAAGGTCAACTGCTTGTATTTGCTTGTAACGTCAGATGTGCTTGCTGTTGAAGGGATGTCAACCTGTGGCTGTTCATCGTTCGCGAGAAGCGAATGAACACCCAACAGTGACAATGCAAGACAAACAACGAAAGAACGAATATACATATTTAAATAAAGAAGAAACAAAAGGGAGAATCAATGGGAAGACTTTTCTTTCAGATCATCCAACGTCCAGATACGTTGGGAGATGATCAGGTTCTTCGAAGTTCGATGCGTCTTACCTGCTACGCCAGACATGAAGAGGTTGGCACGAAGACCATCGAGGATTTGATTAAGGGTCTGACGACTGACATAACCTTGACCAGCTTCGAATGCAGCGCAAAGGAATGCCACACGATCAGCTGAGGAAGTAGCCTCAAAAGCACAACTTTGAAGTATGTTTGAGCGAAGCACGCGGAACTCCGGCAACTGATACTTTCGCCCTCCCTCCAAGGCGGCGTTATAGGCATTATTGTAGTCCTTCTGTCTATAGAGGGTTCGAGCCTGTTCGTATGCTGCCAGAGCACGTGTCTGTGCTTCGTGGGCTGCGGTCTTGTCTATTTCCTGATTGATACGAATGACACGCATACATTCGCTGCGCACCTGATCGATCACTGTATTCGGATAGTATGTCAAGTAATCCTGGCGATGCTCCTGTTCCATGAAGCGCTCCGACTGGTCGATGAGAGTGAGAATCGTCTGATACCGCTCAGTAAGGGATGCGCCAAGCTCCTCATTAGCCACATGGGCACGATTGAGAGGAGCAAACATACCCTGCAGAATGACGGCAAGATCAATACGTCCCGAAACCTTCTGAGCACGCTCAAGGGCTACCTTGTAGCTGTCCTGATAACGGCTGCTCATCGAAGCAAGTGCAGAAAGGCGCTCGTTCAGCAACTGTTCCTGACTCCACGATGTGGTCTCAAGGTTGTTGCGATAATCATATTCCTCCTCGCCCAGATACTTGAAGCGCTCGTTGTAAAGGGCCTGCATCTGTCGCCAGTTGGCCAGCGAGGGATCGTCACGCATCAGCTGACGCAGGGCTCGACGGGTATTGTTATAGAGCGCACTGTTACGATGATAGCCAGCCTTGATAGCCTCTGGATAATACGTGAAAACGACGTCACTATAGTTGCCAGCGTTGAAAGCATTGTTCAAATCATCGAGTACATTAGCGGAATTTGTATCCTGCGAACCTGTAGAGTTGGTTTTGTCAGATTTCGGATACCAAGGCAAATCCCGCATTGCACGGAACTGTGCCTGACAGACGGATATTGATAATAGCGTTATAAATAACGGCAATAGGATTCTTTGCATTTTTATAAATAATTTGGGCGCAAAATTAATAAATTTTGGGATAGAATGGATAAAAAAGTTGCTAAAATTCTATAATTGTCCATTTTTTTAGGTTTTTTGACAGTTTTGAACGGATGAGTTGACAATATTAGAACGAAAAAAGGCGGTCCCGAAAGGAACCGCCGCTATGTTTTTACTGCGTTTTTTGTAGTTTTTTGTGCAAATTGCCGACATCAAAAACTACTCCCACTCGATAGTCGAGGGTGGCTTTGAACTGATGTCATAGCAAACGCGATTGACACCGCGCACCTTGTTGATGATTTCGTTGCTCACCTTGGCCATGAAGTCATAAGGCAGATGTGCCCAGTCGGCTGTCATGGCATCGGTCGAGGTAACAGCACGCAAAGCAACCGGATGCTCGTAGGTGCGTTCATCACCCATAACACCCACACTCCGCACGGTACTCAAGAGAATGGTGCCTGCCTGCCAGATCTGGTCATAGAGCGACACTTCAATCTCACCATCCTTCATGTTGGCGGGCACTCCGGCTGCCAATACCCGACGAGCTTCTTCGCCCGAAAGTTTCACCTTATAGTCGCGAAGTCCGCGGATGTAGATGTCATCAGCGTCCTGCAGGATGCGCACCTTCTCGGGGGTGATATCGCCCAGGATGCGTACAGCGAGACCTGGACCGGGGAATGGGTGACGCGTAATGAGATGCTCGGGCATACCCAGCTGACGTCCAACACGGCGAACCTCATCCTTGAAGAGCCACTTGAGCGGCTCACAAAGCGAAAGGTGCATTTCCTTGGGCAGACCACCCACGTTGTGATGGGACTTGATGACCTTGCCCGTGATATTAAGCGACTCGATGCGGTCGGGATAAATGGTACCCTGGGCCAACCACTTCGCATCCTTGATCTTCTTGGCTTCAGCATTGAACACCTCGATGAAGTCGCGTCCAATGATCTTACGCTTCTGCTCGGGGTCACTCACACCTGCCAGGTCGGCAAAGAACTTCTTCGAAGCATCCACGCCGATTACATTGAGGCCGAGACACTCGTAGTCGTGCATCACATCGCGGAACTCATTCTTTCGAAGCATGCCATGATCGACAAAGATACAGGTGAGGTTTTTGCCGATAGCGCGATTGAGGAGCACGGCTGCCACACTGGAATCTACACCTCCCGAAAGGCCAAGAATCACACGATCATCGCCCACCTGCGCCTTTAGTTCTGCAACAGTCGTATCGACAAAGGATGCTGCCGACCAGTCCTGCCTTGAGTGGCAGATGTCAACCACGAAGTTCCTAAGCAATTGGGTACCCTGAGTTGTATGGAAAACCTCCGGATGGAATTGTACGGCCCAAACGGGCTGCGTTTCGCTGGCGTATGCCGCAAACTTCACATTGGCAGTCGAAGCAATGCACTTGTAGCCTTCCGGGATGGCTGTGATGGTATCGCCATGGCTCATCCATACCTGACTGTTGGCAACAAAGCCCTTGAAAAGCGGGTTATCTCCGTCGAAAGTGCAGAGATTGGCGCGACCGTATTCGCGCGAATCGGCCTTCTCCACCTTGCCTCCATTGGCATAACTGATGAACTGAGCACCATAACAGATACCCAGCACGGGAATACGGCCTACAAACTGTGAGAGATCAACCTTGAAGGCTTCGGGATCATGAACCGAAAAAGGTGAACCGGAAAGGATGACACCAATCACGGATTCATCCCCCACGGGGAACTTGTTGTATGGCAAAATCTCGCAGAAGGTGTCAAGCTCACGCACTCGACGTCCAATCAGCTGAGTGGTTTGTGAACCGAAATCCAGAATGATGATTTTCTGTTGCATAGCAATAGGATTATAGATTATGTCTTATTTGCAGTTTAAGCTCTAAGTGAAATCGCAGTATTGAGTTCAGTCTGAACACTCCGAAAATTCGAGTACTCCGAGTACTCTGAAAACTCCGAATACTCCGAGTACTCCGATTATTCCGAAGTTGCCCTCTTCAGAACCGAATAAGCCTGGACGAGGCCAAGTTCTCCAGCTTTTGAAAGGTCCATGACACCCTCCTTCGACTTGCCTTGGCGCAGGTAGATCAGCCCACGGTTATAATAGGCTTCGGCGAAATTGGGATAGAGCTCAATACATTTGTCAAGGTCCGCCAGTGCTGTATCGAAGTTCGACAACTTGGCCGAGATGTAAGCTCGGTTGAAGTAGGCATAAACGAAAGTGGGCGAAAGTTCAATCACCTTGTCGAGATCGCGTAGGCACATTTCGCATTCCACACGACGCTGACGTTGCAACTGCTCGGCCTGTCGGCGAATCTGGTCTTGTCCAGTCAGCGCAGTATTTTGGTTCAAGCGAATCGTCGATCCGCTGTTCTGACGAATGGCAGAGTTACGCAAATCGTCATCCACCACCTGTTGACCGTTGGCAGCTCCCAACGAAGCTCCGCTTTGTTCGTTGACCTCTATCTGGCGGAATCTGATTACCGCACGATTGAAATATGCTAATATAAAGTTGTCCTTGCGATAGAGCACCTGATTGAGGTCCTCGATGGCAGACTGGTAGTCCTGGACAAGCATGAAGTCGAGCGAGCGGCCGAAGTAGCTGATGATGGTGCCTCCTTGGGCAATGATTCGCGAATAATTGTCAATGGAAGCGAAATGTGCTTGCACCTGTGTCTCGTCGAGCATAGGCTCCTGGCATACCACCTTGAGGCGACGGCTCAGAAGGCCTGCGCGATTGAAGTCCGACAACGTCTTTTCGAAATAGATGTTCTGACGCACACCATCGCTCTTCTCATAGTAGGAAAGGATGAACATCGGTTGCATCTCGACCGTGAAACGCTGATCCTGAATACGTCCGCGTGTAGCATTGTTATAGCGCATCTCGTCACCGTCAAGCGAAGCGGTCATGATGCGGTTGAACTTGCGAATGTTACTGTCGCCCTCCTTGCGAGTGCGTTCCTCATCGGTTAGTTCGTCGTCCTGAACAGTGCTTTCGGCCATCAGTACGCTGTCCGGATTCTGTACGCCCTCAGCCTCCATCTGCTTGCGACGCTGATTGCGCTGGTCTCGTTCCTTCAGCACACGCTGTTCGACGAGGAAAGCCTGCTTGAAGTCCTGGTCAGCCTCTTTCGTCCGGCCTAATTTCTTCAGGTCCTCAGCTCGCGCATAGAGTGCTGGGAAGAAGTTGGGATGCTGCTCAAAGACCTTCTGGTAATCATCGACAGCACCACGCAAGTCGCCCACTTCATCGCGCAACAGGGCGCGGTTATAGCTAGCGAAGGTGTTGTCGGGTTCCTGTTCGAGCACACGTGTAAAGTCGCTGATGGCTCGATTCCTGTCTCCCGTCTGGGCACGCAAGATACCACGGTTATACAGAGAAAGCACCTCGTCGGGTTTTAGTTCGAGAGCCTGGTCGTAATCGCTCATCGCACCACGCAGGTCGTTCATGTTGTATCGTATCATCGCGCGATTGTTGTAGAACGCACTCTGCTCGGGATCAAGTCGGATGGCATGGTTCATGTCATCAAGAGCTTCCTCAAATCGCTCGTTCTGCGCAAGAATCATACTGCGCATCCCATAGGCATAGGCATTACCCTTGTCCAGCTCTACCACCTTGTCCAGGTCTCGCAACGCCCGGACGCTATCTCCCAGCTCGACTGCAAGTTGTGCTCTATTGAGATAAGCAGTGGCTTCGTTGGGGAAAAGCTCAATGAAGTGATTGAAGCAGCTGTCGGCTCGTCGATAGTCCTTCTTCAAGGCGTATGTAACGGCCAGGCTTCGCAGGAATACCTTGTTCTCCGGCTGGACACTCAAGCCTTGTTCGAAGTCCTCGATGGCACCATCGTACTCCTTGAGATTCTGGCGAGCGATGCCACGCACCTGCCATGCGGTCACCAGGAATGGGTTGCGCTCAATGCACGCCGACGCGTCCTGGGCGGCTCCCAGGTAATCGTCCAGATAAATCTTCGCGATGCTTCGATAGAGGTAAGGGTCAGCCAGATAGGGCTTGACGGCTATCACCTCGTTGAAGTACTGTATCGACAACACATAGTCCTCAAAGTAGAGGGCATTGCGTCCGATGGCCAGCACGCGGTCGGTATTGATCTGGGCTGTCAGCGAGGTGATAGCCACCACCAGCGCTGAGATGAGCGCAGCGATTCTCTTCATCTATCTCTTGAACCCGTAATAGCGACGACGGGCTGCTGTGAAATGCATGAGGTTATTCGAGACGTAATCGTAGTTTTCGAGGTTACCATCTGTCCATTGGAGGATTTCCTCCAGATAGTCGCGGCTCTGGTCGCGAGTAGTTTCAAACAATCGGCAATAGAAACGCGACATGTCAAGACGAAGCATTTGCAAGGGGTTAGCCTCGTTCCTGACCACAATGTTGTCGTTGATATCAACGATGCACTTCATAAGGGGTTTTATTAATATTTTAATCTGTTTTTTTGAGTTTTCTTTTTATTCCTTCGCCAGCTCGGCCATAAGCTCATAGGGGGAAGCCGACGTGATTCGTACACGATAGAAGGAACCAAGGGTCAAAGCAGCCGGAACACCTGCTTGTCCTTCCTGCTCCGATGCTTCGGCAGGCAAGCAATCGACGGGTATCAATACCTCCGGATCAACTTCGGGCGAATCGAACTCGGTACGTCCTACGTAATAATCTCCATCGAGCCGGTCGATGACGACACACATCACCTGCCCCACTTTCTCTTCCTGGCACTGCAAGCTGATTCCCTGCTGCAGTTCCATCAGCTGGTCGAGGCGACGCTGTTTCACTTCGGGAGGCACGTCGTCGGAATAGTGTCGGGCTGCATAGGTTCCCTCCTCCTCACAGAAGGCAAAGGCACCCATGCGTTCGAAGCGCTGTTCACGGGTGAAAGACATCAGTTCTTCAAAGTCCTCCTCTGTCTCACCCGGAAATCCTACCATCATAGTGGTACGCAGGTGGATGCCGGGCACTTGCCGACGTATTTCAGCCAGAAGCACTTCCGTTTCTTCGCGTGTCGTGTGACGCAACATGCGTTCAAGCACACGATTCGAAGCATGCTGCAGGGCGATGTCGAGGTATTTGCAGACGTTCGAGTGACGTGCCATCACCGGCAGCAGATCCATCGGAAAGTCGTTCGGATAGGCGTAGTGCAGACGCAACCATTCCACACCCTCGATCGAAGCCAGCTTTTCCACCAGTTCTGCAATGTTATAGCGTCCATAAAGGTCCATACCATAACCCGTCAGGTCTTGTGCGATGAGCTGGAATTCTCTGACTCCCTGGCCGACAAGCTTCTTCACCTCATCGACGATTTCCTCCATCGGACGGCTCTTGTACCTGCCCGTGATGAGCGGAATGGCACAATAGGCACACATCCTGTTGCAGCCCTCGGCTATCTTGACGTAGGCATAGTGACGAGGAGTCGTCTGGAAGTGGTCCGAACGCAGTTTGTCATCCCACGCATGCCCCAGGTCGGCGAGGATTCCCTTCCAGTCGAACTTGCCATAGATGCGGTCAATCTCGGGAATCTCTTCGGTCAGTTCCTTGCGATAACGTTCCGACAGGCATCCCATCACAAAGATTTTCCCGATCTTGCGGCGTTTCTTGAGTTCAGTCAGGCCCAGGATTGTGTTGATCGACTCTTCCTTGGCATCGCCGATAAAACCGCATGTATTGACGATGACGATTTCGCCCTTGGGGTCTTCGGGATCGTGGTGCAGCTTGTAGCCAACGGCCGACAGCTGGGCCATCAGATGCTCGCTGTCCACCAGGTTCTTGCTGCAGCCTAAGGTTATGAGGTCGATGCGATGCTTGATCATGTTATCTTGTTAATACTTCTTCTTCGAAACTTTCTTCCAGTCAATCCATTCCGTGCTCTGAGCCACTGGGACGGTCGAAAGGGTAGCTCCCTTCTTGACGAGAACCACAATGGGAAGATGTCCGCACTCGATGTGGTTCCAACCGGGACCATAGGTTCTGCCCGTCTGGTAATCTACCCAGCGATCCTTGCCGGGCAGATAGACATCGCGGCCAGTTCCTGCTTCGAGCATCGGTGCCACAAGCATGCTCTCGCCCAGCATATATTCATCTTCAATGAGCCAGGCTCCCGGATCATCCGGGTACTCGAGCAGCAGGGCACGCTGCATGGGCAGACCTGCCTTGGCCGAAAGCTGAGCCTGTTCATAGATGTAGGGCATGAGCTTGTATTTCATTTCGGAGCACTCGCGGAAATAATCCACAAAGTCGTCGTCGTAGAGCCAAGGTTCTGTCTCGACACCATGAACACGGCTGTGGCTGGTGAGCATACCATATGCCATCCAGCGCCGATAGAGTTCCTCGGGGCTCTTGGTGACAAAGCCGCCGATGTCGCCACTGGTGAAGCTGAATCCCGACAAGCCGAAACTGAGAGCCTCTCGCAGCGAACCAAGCATACCCGTGTTGGTTGTGGCAGCATCACCTCCCCAATGGAGCGGATAACGCTGGCTGCCGGCCCAGGCACTGCGTGCCCAGATGATGCCCTCGCCGTTGTTGGTCTTGCGGATGATATCATAGGCGGCCTTGTTGTAGCGAACGGGATAGAGGTTGTGCTCATAGAGGCCCGTCTTTCCACTGGCATAGAGACCGTTCAGGTAAGGAGCGGCCTCACCAAAGTCAGCCTTGATGACAGCCACGCCTTGACGCAGCAGGCCTTCAAGCTGTTTCTGGTACCACTCGACAGTCTTAGGGTTCGAGAAATCGAGCACAGCATCCTCCTGGGGCAGTCCTCCTCGCGGATTCCTTACAGCCAATCCGTTCTCGACAAGATAGTTGAAGTAGCGGTTCTTGGGGGTGAAGTACGGGAGCTGCCACAAACAGGTGTGGAAACCCTGTTCCTTCAGGTCGGAAAGCATCTTGGTGGCATCCTTGAAGTTATGGCTGAACTGATAGTCGCATTGCCAATCTACCTCGAACCATCCGGTATCGAAATGGATGACGTCGCAGGGTATCTTCAATTCACGCAAACGATTGGCCACGCTGCGCCCTTCGTCTTCGGTGAAATACGAGATGCGGCTCTGCCAAAGGCCAAAGCTCCAGAGTGGAGGGCACTCGGGACGACCCACAAGCGAAGTATATTCGTAGAGTATCTCCTTGGGCGAACCGATCATCACGAACAGGTCTGCCACCTCATCGGCCATAAACAGTCGCGTGGAACCGATATAGCTGTTGCCGAAATCCACGGTCACGGGTGCCGAGGTGTGCATGAAGACGCCATAGCCACGGTTCGAGAAGTAGAACGGGATGGGCTTGTACATATCGGGTGTCTCGGGGCCTTGGGGATCGACGACAAACAGGTTGAGCTTCTGCCCTGCCTTGTTGAGCGGAGTGGCCGATTCACCGCAGCCAAAGATCTTCTCGCCGGGCTTGAGGCTGAACACAGGCTCGATGCTGCGCGAATTGTCCGAACCGCGCTTCACGAACAGGAAAGGCTGAGTTTTGACCTGTGTCGAATCGTTGTCGCTCAGGTGGCGGCTGCGGGTCAGTTCGCGTCCCTCCTTGTCGCGCAATATCAGGCGCCAGGGATAGGCCTGTATCTCCAGGCTTCCCTCACTGCTCGTATAGGTCACACCCGTTTCGTTCTTGCTTACCTTCCAGGCAGAGAAGTCAGCCTTCGGCTCTCCGACGAGCATCACCTCGTCCGGATCGTCCTTGGGGATGATGGGGCTCGTGAAGACGCGCAGACGCAGGGTTCGCTGATTGACGGGCTCCACACGGAACTCCAGCCGAGGACTCTGGTCGTAGGCAGGTCCTGGGAAGTCGAGATTCTGCAGGGGCACAATCCAATAGCCGTTGGCGTTGAACGCCTGGCGCGGATGCAATTCCTGGCGGCTCCACTGCAGCACACCACGTCCCGTGGCAGCATCGAAGCTCACGAGCGAATCGGCGCAGAACACCGTGTTGGTAGGATCGTTGAACGATTGGCTCATATCCACCGACTGATCCTCCAGATAGGGAATGCCGTTGTTGGTGGTCATCTGCGCTTCAACCTGAAGGGCAAGGACAGCAGCCAGGCAAAGAAGATACTTTTTCATCTGTAACAAATTATTAGATATCTAACTCAATCCAAACTTCTTTCGTAAACAATGCCGTAAGTTTAACTACCGAAGAGGCTATCGACGAAGGCACGGTTGTTGAAGATCTGCAGATCCTCCATCCGCTCGCCCAAACCGATATATCGAACGGGAGTCTGAAGCTGATCGCTGATGCCGATCACCACACCGCCCTTGGCTGTTCCGTCGAGCTTGGTGATGCAGAGGGCCGTCACGTCGGTGACAGCGGCGAACTGCTTGGCCTGCTCGAAAGCGTTCTGCCCGGTCGATCCATCCAGTACAAGGAGCACCTCGGGATTGTTCTCAGGCACTACCTTCTGGATCACTTTACGAATCTTGGCCAGCTCGTTCATCAGACCGACCTTGTTGTGCAGGCGTCCAGCCGTATCGATGATCACCACATCGGCATTCTCCTTCACGGCATGCGACACTGCATCGTAGGCCACCGAAGCTGGATCGGAACCCATCTGCTGCTTCACCACGGGCACACCCACGCGATCGCCCCAGATCTGAAGCTGGTCGATGGCTGCGGCACGGAACGTATCGGCAGCACCGAGCACCACCTTGTTGCCCGCCTTCTTGAACTGATAGGCAAGCTTGCCGATGGTGGTTGTCTTGCCCACACCATTCACGCCCACCACGAGCATCACGTAAGGCCGCTTGGCATCGGGCTTCACCGTGAAGCCGTCGAGCTCCTCGCGCTGGTTCTCCACCAGCAGCGCAGTAATCTCCTGACGCAACAGCTCGTTCAGCTCGCCGGTACCTACATACTTGTCCTTGGCCACGCGGGCCTGGATGCGCTCGATGATACGCAGCGTGGTTTCTACGCCGACGTCGCTCGTCACAAGCACCTCTTCCAGGTTGTCGAGCACATCGTCATCGACGGTACTGCGCCCGGCCACCGCACGGGCAATCTTCTCGAACAGACCCTGCTTGGTCTTCTGCATGCCCTGGTCGAGGGTCTCCTTATTTTCTTTCTTAAAGAACTTGTCAAAAAATCCCATAATTACTCAATATGTGGGCGCAAAGATACCGCTTTAAAACGAGACTTCCAAATTTTTTCACCAAAATTGACTATAATTTAAAAAAAGTATGTATCTTTGCGGCGCACTTTTCTACTATCGAAAACAAAAGCGGATAGTAACCCTTGTTTTGAAGACTATCTAAAAATCGTTCGCAATGAATTATCAAGAGACGCTCTCCTTCCTCTACGCGCAGCTGCCCGTTTTCGAGAGCCAGGGGGCACATGCCTACAAACCGGGCTTGGAGCGCTGCGAGGCCATGGACGAGTTGCTGGGGCATCCACACCGCCGCTACCGCACCATCCACGTGGCGGGAACAAACGGCAAGGGCTCCACCTGCCACCTGCTGGCCTCCATCCTGCAGTCGGCCGGCTATCGGGTTGGACTCTTCACCTCGCCCCATCTGGTCGATTTCAGCGAACGCATTCGCGTCGATGGCGAAGAGATTGACCATACCTACGTCGTGGAATGGGTCAAGCGATGGGCTTCCATCAATGAAACTTCCGACGACACCTCCTCGCTCATGCGTTTCCAGCCGTCGTTCTTCGAACTCGCTACCATGCTGGCCTTCTGCTACTTTGCCGACCGTGAGGTCGATGTAGCTGTCATCGAAGTGGGCCTGGGCGGACGCCTTGACTCCACCAACATCATCCATCCCGTCCTCAGCATCATCACCAATATCTCGTTCGACCACACCCAGTTCCTGGGCAATACATTGCCACAGATTGCCGCCGAGAAGGCCGGCATCATGAAGCCGGGTGTGCCCTGTGTCATTGGCGAATGCGACGACGAACGGGTGCGCTTCACCTTCGAACAGAATGCCCAGCTGCGGCAGGTTTCCGAGCTCGACTTTGCATGCGACCGCCCGCAAATACCCTGGGTGCGCCATCACACCTTCTTTAATATATACGAAACCGCCGACGACGGAACGCTCCAATGCCCCCTGTGTGGGGACTGTCAGCCACGCAATGCCAACACCGTCATCACGGCCGTGCATCAGCTGCGCCGCCTGGGCTTCACAATCACCCCCGAAGCACTCGAACAAGGCTTCCGTCGCGTCGTCGAGCTGACACACCTGCGCGGACGATGGGAGACGCTGCAGACCAATGCCGACGGCACCATCCGTGTCTTGTGCGACACGGGGCATAACCCCGGCTGCTTCTCCTACCTCGGCCCCCAGCTCCATGCACTCCACGATGCCGGCCACCCGCTCCAGATTGTCTTCGGAATGGTCAGCGACAAGGATATCTCCACGGTGCTCCGCATGCTGCCCCCCAGTAATGCAGAGGGCGCAGCCGTCAACTACTACTGGTGCAACGCTCCCACGCCACGCGCCCTGCCCGCTGCTCAACTGGCCGAACAGGCTGCTTCTGTCGGTCTGCACGGGCAGACATATTCCTCCATCGACGAGGCTCTCGATGCGGCACTCCTCCAGCCGGGAATTGTGTTCATCGGGGGGTCGAACTATGTGGTTTGCGAAGCGATGCGCAGATTTTGAGCAAAAAATTTGGTCAAACGAAAAATATGCGCTATCTTTGCACCATTATTCATGATTCCTGCAAAAGATAACCTGGCAAACATGGATAATCCAGAAACGCCGGACACACCCCAAAAAATCATCTGCACATGCCTTTTACTATCGAAGAAGTCAGAGCCGACAAGCGATACCTTGAGCTACTGAGCGAAAAATTCCCGACCATCAACAGCGTATCGACCGAGATCATCAACCTGCAGGCCATCATGAGCCTCCCGAAGGGCACCGAGCACTTTCTCAGTGACATCCACGGCGAAGCCAAGGCCTTCAACCACGTCCTCCGCAATGCCTCCGGACAGATCCGTCGCAAGGTGATTGATATCTTTGGCATGGCCATGCGCGACAGCGACAAGCGTGAGCTGTGCGCCCTCATCTACTACCCCGAGGACAAGCTCGCCCTCGTCAAGAAGCAGCAGAAGCCCGAAGACCTCGACGACTGGTACCGTATGACCATCCACCAGCTCGTCGAATTGGCTCGTTTCGTCAACCACAAATACACCCGTTCGAAGCTCCAGAAGCTGCTCGATCCCGAGTTCGCCTACGTCATCACGGAGCTCCTCAACGAAGCTAAGGCCGAACCCGACCGCCAGGACTACTACAACGCCATCATCAACTCGGTGGTCGAAGTGGGACGCAGCGAAGCCCTCATCATCTCGATCTGCTATCTCCTCCATCGACTCATCATCGACTCGCTCCACATCGTAGGCGACATCTACGACCGCGGCCCCGGAGCCTGGCAGATTCTCGACACGCTCTCGCGCTACCACAACTTCGACCTGCAGTGGGGCAACCACGACATCGAATGGATGGGCGCAGCTGCCGGCAACCTTGCCCTCATCGCCACCGTCCTGCGCGTCTCCATCCGCTATGCCAACGTCGAGACCCTCGAGGAGGGCTATGGCATCAACCTCCTGCCCCTGGCTAACCTGGCCATGGACGTCTATGGCGACGATCCCTGCACCCTCTGGCAGACGAAGGACTTCGACAACAATCCCCGCCTGAAGCGCTCAGCCCAGCTCATGGCCAAGATGCACAAGGCCATCTCCATCATCCAGTTCAAGCTCGAAGGACAGATCATCCGCCGCCATCCCGAATACAAGATGGACGACCGCCTGATGCTCGACAAGATCGACCCGCGCGCCGGCACCATCACCCTCAATGGCAAGGTCTATGAACTGCTCGACAAGAACCTTCCCTCCCTGCTCAACGTTGCCGATCCCTATGAGCTCTGCACGCGCGAACAGGAAGTGATGGACCAGCTGGCTCACTCGTTCCGTTTCAGCACCGAACTGCAGAAGCACCTCCGGCTCCTCCTGCAGAAGGGTTCGCTCTACCTGGTGCGCAACGGCAACCTGCTCTTCCATGCTGCCATCCCTATGAACCCCGACGGCACCTTCGAGGAAGTCGAGGTCGATGGGCAGACCTACAAGGGACGTGCCCTCTTCGACAAGATCGACCAGATGGTACGCGATGCCTACTTCCCATCCGGCGGCGACAAGCACCACCAGGATGCCCTCGACTATATGCTCTACCTCTGGTGCGGTCCCAAGTCTCCGCTCTTCAACAAGGACAAGATGACCACCTTCGAGCGCTACTTCGTCGGCGACAAGAATCTCTACAAGGAGAAGAAGGGTGCCTTCTTCGAGCTTGCCGACCGCAAGGAGGTATGCCAGACCATCCTCCGCGAATTTGGCCTCGACCAGGACAGTGCGCACATCATCAACGGACATGTGCCCGTCCGCACCAATCGAGGCGAATCGCCCATCCGTGCCGACGGCATCCGACTGGTCATCGACGGCGGCTTCTCGAAACCCTATCACGAGACGACCGGCATCTCGGGCTATACGCTCATCTTCAACAGCCATGGCCTCCAGCTCGTCGAGCACGAGCACTTCGAGTCGAAGGAGAAGGCCATTGTCGATGGTGTCGATGTCCACTCACACGTCCAGCTCGAGGACTTCAAGTACAACCGCATCTACGTACGCGATACAGACCGAGGCAGAGAGCTGCAGCTTCAGATTGACAACCTGCATCGACTGCTGATGGCCTATCAGCACGGCATCATCAAGGAAAAATAATGCTCTTCCGTGACATCACCGGCCAACAGGCAGCCGCACAGCAGCTGAGGGATGCGATCGACCACGACCGCATGCCCCATGCTCTGATGATCTCGGGTCGCGAAGGCTCGGGAGCGATGACACTGGCCCTGACTGCTGCCCAGTACATTCTTTGCGAACATCATCCTCCCGACGGTGAGTCCTGCGAACAGTGTCCCCACTGCCTGCAGGTCCATAAGTTGCAGCACCCCGACCTCCACTTCGCCTTCCCGGTGGTCAACAGGAAAGGCCAGTCGGGCGACGATTCGGCAGTCAGTCTCGACTACATTGCCGAGTGGCGCGACATGCTGCTGCGACGCCCCGACATGACCTACACCGACTGGGTGAAGTACATCAGCGACGAAGGCAAGAACGCCCAGATATACAAGTCCGAGGCCTCCAGCATCATCCGCATCCTCTCCACCAAGCCCTTCGAGAGCGACAAGCGCGTCATGATCATCTGGCTGCCCGAAAAGATCAACGAGACGGCGTCGAACAAGCTGCTCAAGATCATCGAGGAGCCTTACCCCAAGACCTTCTTCATCCTGGTCAGCAACGACCCCGACCGCGTGCTCGGCACCATCCAGAGCCGCTGCCAGCGCCTCAACATTCCGCCCCTCGACCCGCGCTGGATGCAGCCCCGTATCGAGGAGGACGAACGACAGTACTTCTTCGAGAAGTTCTGCGCCATGATGCGTCTCAGCTATTCGCGCAAGATCTTCGACATGCGCGACTGGAGCCTCGAGATGGCCTCCCTCGGACGGCAGCGTCAGCAGGACTACCTGCAGTATGCCCAGTCGATGATACGCGAAAACTTCATCCTCGGCATCTCCATGCCCGAAGGAAGCAGCATCAACTACCTTGAGGACGACGAGGCACAGTTCTCGTCGCGCTTCCACCGTTTTGTCAATCACAACAACGTCGAAGGCATCATGGACGAACTGGCTAAGGCCGAGAAGGACATCGCCCAGAACGGTGCCGCCAAGATCATCTTTTTCGACCTCTCCCTCAAGCTGATCATGCTGCTCAAAATGGGAAACGAAGGAAGTTAAAGAACCGAACATCCCTCTTACCCCCTCCTAACCCCTCATAACCCGCGTTCCAGTGGCAGCCATCCTTGGCTGCCCTCCCCCCCTCCAACCCCCCATCCTCACCCGTGAAAGTCATCATCGCCTCCATCGTCCTCCCTTATCCGCTCACTTCGGGCGGCGCACAGGGCGTATTCAATATGATCGAGGAGCTGCGCAATGACAACGAAATCACACTCATCTTCCCCGAAAACGCCGACAACACGCGGTCGGCCATGCGCGAGCTGCAGCAACTGTGGCCCGACGTCGATTTGCGGCCCTATCCCTACACCCGTCAGCTCATCCACCCGCGTTTCCTCTTCGACAAGGCACGCCGCGCCTTCAACCTCAAGTTCCGTGCCGACAACCGCCGCTTCCAGATCGACCGCATCCTGCAGCACTACGGCTACTACATGACCGGCGACTTCAAGCGGTTCGTCAACGGCATCATCGACGAAAAGAAACCCGACCTTTTCCAGGTCGAGTTCTACCAATATCTTAAAATGGCAGACATCCTGCCCAAGGGACTCAAAAAGATCTTCATCCACCACGAGCTGCGCTTCGTTCGCAACGACCGTTTCCTGCAGCCCTACAGCCTCAGCCACAAGGAGGCACGCCTGCAGAAGTTCATCAAGATGGAGGAGATACGCGACTGCAGCAAGTACGATGCTGTGGTCACTGTCACCGACGTCGATCGCCAGCAGCTCGCCAGTGTAGGCCTCTCCGTGCCGCTCTACACCTCCACCCTCGCCATCAATACCCCCACCCTCAACTACAGCAAGTGGAACCGACGTGTCGTCTTCGTCGGCGGCACCAGCCACACGCCCAACCTCGAGGGCATGGAGTGGTTTCTCAACAAGGTGGCACCCCGCATCAACTGGAAGAAGGGCGGACTGGCGCGCAGCCTCGACATAGTGGGCAAGGGCTGGGAGGAGCGATGGGTGCGCCACGTCAACCTCAGCAACATCAAGGTCAACCTGCTGGGTTTCGTCGAACGTCTCGACATGGTGGCCAACAACAGCATCATGATTGTCCCCATCCTTTCGGGCAGCGGCATGCGCATGAAGATTCTCGAAGCAGCCGCCCTGGGTGCGCCCATCATCACCACATCGGTAGGCGTCGAAGGCATCGAGTTCCCCGATGGCGAAGCCTGCCTGATTGCCGACACACCCGCAGAATTTGCCGATGCATTGCGCCACGTGATGCGCGACGACCAGCTGCGTCAGAAGCTCACCTCTGGAGCCCGTCGCATATTCGAGGAAAAGTACTCCCGAAAGATACTCGCCCAGCGTCGCCAATGCATCTGGGAGGAAGTCACCAACTCCTCAAACCCCTCAACCCCCTCGAACCCCTCCTAACCTTCAGATGATATCTGTCTGCATAGCCACCTATAACGGAGCTCTATATATCACCGAGCAGCTCGCATCGATCTGCGCACAGTTGTCAGCCGACGACGAGATCATCATCTCCGACGACGGCTCCACCGACCACACGCTCGATGTGGTTCGCGACTTCGGCGACCCGCGCATCCGCATCGTCCGCAACAATAGCCAGCGATGCTACACGGCCAACTTCGAAAACGCCCTTAGCTATGCCAAGGGCGATTACATCTTCATCTGCGACCAGGACGACGTCTGGTTGCCCAACAAGGTCGAAACCGTGGTGCATTGTCTGCGCGACGAAGGTTATTCGGTGGTGGCGCACGATGCCATCATCACCGATGCTTCACTCACGCCCACCAGTCCCTCCTACTATCGCATCAAGGGCCACATCTTCCGCGGCCTGGCGGGCAATCTCTTTCGCTTCAGTTTCCTCGGGTGCTGTCTTGCCGTACGCAAGGAAGTACTCAAGAAGGCACTCCCCTTCCCGTCCGACCATCTGCTCTGCACCCACGACAACTGGCTCTTCCTCTGCGCCTCCGCCTTCGGACGCGCCAAGGTTCTCGACCAGCCCCTCATCTACTACCGACGCCATGCAGGCAACACGTCCCAGGGCGGTCAGAACGAACACAAGCCCTGGACGTTCCGCATCCGTTATCGTCTTTACCTCATCGCGCACCTCATTCGCCGCGCAACTCTCATTTCTTGACCTTCGGGCAATGCGAGCGAATGAAGTCGAGGACGAAATCAAAGTCCTCATCGACGTAGATCTGGTTCAGGCAGAACGGCTCGTTCACCTTGATCAGATTTAGGCTACGATACGGCTTGATGCTGCGCACAACCGAGAACGTCGAGTAGCTCGATTTCTTCGTGGCCGAAAGGATACCCGCTCCAGCCGTACTCAGATTGCCGGTTGCCAGGCCCACCATCGCAGTAATCCACCCCCAGGCCTGCGCCTTCTTCACCTGGGATTCCAGCTGGCGATGCTCGATGCCTTCATGGTCCATCTCGAAAAGCACCACATACTTCCAATTGTTGCGCGCAGCCACAACCAGATAACCCAGTAACGTCAGCACAAAGAAAATGCCCAGCATGACCAGCGACACCGTTCCTGCGTTCTTGAGCGTTTCGAGCAGGCTCGTGCCATCATAAAGGCCAATGATTACGAGCAGGACCACCTGCACGATGATGAGCACGCCAAAGACGTTCAGCACCGTGAAGAAGATAGTCGGGTTCTTCAGCATGTTGAATTCATACACCCAGCGGTATTTACCATCGGCGCAAAGCTCAATCTTTTTCAGCCCAGGCGCCTTCTGCGTCACCATCGACGTTTCCGATTTCTTCAGTTTTTTCATAAGTATCTATTCAGGATAAACTATACATAATTTTAACACGAAACAATTCACTTAACCTTCGGGCAATGCTTGCGGATGTAGTCGAGCACGAAATCAAAGTCTTCATCGACATAAACCTCGTTGAAGGAGGTCGGCTGGTTCACCTCAATCATGTGGCGCCAGCGGTGAGGCTTCACCGTGAACACAGATTCGAACGAAGAATAGCTCGCGGTCTTTGTTGCCCCGAGGATACCCGCGCCCATCGTCGACAAACTGCCGCGAGCCAGGCCAGCCAGCGCCGTAAGCCATTCCATCGCCTGTATCCTCTTCACCTGGGCTTCCAGCTGGCGGTGCTCGATGCCATGCTCGTCCATCTCAAACACCACAATGTATTTCCCCTTGTAGATGGCAGCAACAAGCAGGTATCCCACCGGCATCAATACCGCGAAGAAACCAGCCATAAACAGACTGATCTTTCCCGCTATAATCAGTGCATCCAGGAAGTCATCACTGAAGAGTCCTATCAACAAAAGAATCACCATCAGGATGAGGACAACAATGCCAAAGAACCTGTACAACGTCAGCAGCAGCGTCGGGTTCTTCAGCATATTCATTTCGTACACCCAGCGGTATTTTCCGTCGGGACACAACTTGATCTCCTTCAGCCCCGCCGTATTCTGTACCACGGCCGAACCCTCTGATTTAGTCAATTCATTCATGTGCAAACAATTTTAGAATGTATTTTCGCCGCAAATATACCGTTTTTTTTCGAAACAAAGAACTTTATTTAAGAAAAATTGCATTTATCCCACCATAAATGGCACAAAAACAAATCAAATCAACCAAATAAATGATAAAATGAAACAAAATAGCAAAAAAAATGGAATGAAAATTTGGATGTTATGAATTTATACTATAAATTTGCACCCGTTTATGGCAAAAAAACAAACCCTGTAAAATCAAACAACTAAAAAATACATTATCTATGAAAAAGAAAATCTACACCAGACCCACGTTCGACGTGGTAGAGTATCACATGTCCCAGATCACATGCACCTCTGTGAAAAGTGTTAATTCCAACGGCGCTGGCTTGGAATATGGCGGAGGTGGCAACGGCCCCGCTCGTGGCAAAAGCAGCATCTGGGACGAAGAATAAGAGTATCAAGAATTATCGTTTTATCTTAATTTATAATTTTTTATAATTTATGAAAACAAAATTACTTTCTTTAGCAGCAACCCTTCTTCTTGCTGCAAGTGTTAATACGGCCTTTGCTGCTGGTTATTCGGGTTACTTTCTCGCTGGTGTCTTCAATAATTGGGATGCACATGGAGTAGCTTTCTCATACGACAGTGAAACTGGAGCATACACTCTGACTCGAGAGATTGAGGGAGAATTCAAAATTGTTCATGATTATGATGAATGGCTGGGATCGAACACTAGTCCTAACTTTCTTTCCCCAACCGTAGATTTATATGATGCAGGCAATATGTCTGTCCCCTCCAAATCTACTTACACCTTCACCATCAAGGATAACCAACTCACTGTCTCTGGCTTCAGTCTCTACTTAGCCGGATCTTTCAATTCTTGGGGAGAACCTAGAAAAATGACCGACAATGGAGATGGCACTTACAGTATTCAATACTTGATTCAAGCAGATACCCGTTTCAAAATTCGTGACGCCAAAGATGGTGGAAATTATTACGGCGCTGTAGCTAATGATGAGTTCTGGGTTTTAAACACCATGTACTCCAATTTATCATTGATTGCAGGTGATGCTGGAAAAAACTTCCTTATCCAAAGTCCAGGCTTATACACTTTTATCATCAATAGTGATAAGACATTGACTGTTGAAGGTTTCCCACCAACTCCTCTCTACGACACTCAGCAGAGTAACAGCAACACTCTTGCTGAATATAATAATAAAACTCTCGATGTAGAACTCACCGGCCGCAAGCTCTACAAGGATGGCTACTGGAATACCCTCTGTCTGCCATTTGACCTCAGCGCTGAAGATCTGGCCAAAGAAACAAATCCACTCTATGGTGCTGATATCCGCACCTTCACCAGTTCATCTTTCAACGAAGCCAATGGCGAGCTTTCACTTAACTTCAGCGAAGAAGGAGCAGTTAAAAGCATCACTGCTGGAACTCCTTATATTATCAGATGGAATGGCAGCAATGGCGTGATTGAGTATCCAGTATTCAAACAAGTAACAATCAAAAATGTAACTGAAGGTTCTGTTGGAAACGGCCCTGCCACTTTCAAAGGCATATTCAATTCATATTCCCCCGAAGCTGGTGATAAGAATACGCTTTTTATTGGTGAAGAAAACACACTTTATTTTCCTGAAGAAGGTTCAAATATCACCATCGGTGCCTTCCGCGCATACTTCGTATTGGATCTCCCAACAGAAAGCAGCAACATCAAGTCCTTCGTCCTCAACTTCGACGAGGAGACCACTTCCATCAAGCAGGTCAACAATGCTGCTGCCAACGCAAATGCCTGGTACACCCTCGATGGCCGTCGCCTGAACGAGAAGCCCGCTGCCGCAGGTCTCTACATCAACAACGGCAAGAAGGTCGTAATCAAGTAACGTTCTCTTTCTATCACGAATTCGCGAATTAGAGAATTTCTTTGCGCTACGGATTTAACGGATTTCACAGATTTCAGCTTGAACGAGCTAATTAAATCTGGTTAATCTGCTGAATCTGTAGCGCTTAGTTTTTAGGTGAAAATGGCAGACAACCTCGGCACAATGGTCGCTATGCTCAAAATCTATCAAAAATCTTATATAAAATCGAACAATCCTCACTTGAAAGATTTTTAATTATATTTTGTGAGATTTTGAGCGCAGCGACAACATTCAAAGTCAGGTGAAAATGGCAGACAACCTCGGCCCAATGGCCTGGTTGTTTCTGCCGGAAAATGTGCAGGTCCAATACCTGCAAAAAATCGCACTTCGTGCGGAAAATCCATCCGGCCCCAAACATATTTCTATAACGCTACGGATTGAACAGATTTATCAGATTGGTGTATGGTCGGAACGAGATAACAGCCCCGAAGGGGCGACATGAACACAGACGGGGGTGATTCTTCTCTCGGACGTGACCGAAGGGAACAACCCCCGGTAAAGAATCCCCCCCACACGGAAGCCCTGTAAGGGCGAAAGATCTTTCGTGCCTTCAGCACTCATTTTGTTGGGACCCGGTATAACGGGGGCTTACACCCCCGCCTGTAGTCTTTTCAGCCTTTCAGGCTTATGCTATTGAAGGACGAGCAGGATTTTCCGCACGAAGTGCGATTTTCTGCTGCCTATTGGAGGCAGCACATTGTCCGGCCA
>JAEEGK010002343.1_pt1 | contig 47466 bp, 14 predicted proteins | sample 8958771 | NCBI WGS metagenome assembly JAEEGK01 (sample SAMN16246547, study PRJNA631951) | gut metagenome | biome: gut microbiome; feature: rumen; material: SC-attached | host: Bos | place: Iran: Karaj | collected 2018-10 | reverse complement strand
TATTTACATATTTTAGATTTATTATTTTAATATTTTGATTTATTATTTAGAAAAAATTTAAAAAAAAAATATAATATATTTAAAAATAATAAACCAATTAAATTAATTTTAATTCTAATATTTATTTATATTATAAAATAATAAAAAAATGGATGAAGATATAAGTATAAAGTTTAAAAATATTTTTTATTTTGATGAAAAAGAAACATATATTCCTTTATTCAAAGAAAATTCAAAAGAAGAAATAATAAAATTATTTCAAGAAATATATGATTCAAAAGAACAAGAATTAATATTAAAAATATTAAATTTTATATATGAAATGATTTTAAAATGTTATGATATAGCAATAATTTTAGTTAAATCTCCTTCACTTACAATCGAAAATAATATTAGTTTTATTGAACTTTTAATAGAAATTTATATGAAATTTTCTTCTGAGAATAATCAATTAAAAGAAAAAATTTTAGAAATATTAAAATTTTTAATTGAAAATATTCCAATTGATACAAAACATTATATTTATATTTTCAAAAGTATAATTAATAAAGATAAAAACCCTTCAAAAGAAACATTCAATAAATATATTGATATATTAAAAACATTTTATCCGAAAATAGATAAACTTCATCAAAAAGAAAAAAAAGAAAAATATTTTTTCTTTTATAATACTTTAGAAAGTGGAATTCAATTAAATAAAAATATAGATCTTAAACAAGGTTTTGCATTTAAATTTTGGTTTTATATAGAAAAATATCATAAAAATGAAAATTCAAATTTAATAAAATTAGTAATTGGAGATAATATAATTAAATTAAATTTAACAGAGAAGAAAATAAATATAATAATAAATGAAGAAATAAAAGAAGGATTAAGTTATGAAATAAAAGAAGAAAAATGGAATTGTATAATATTTGGAATAACAAAAACAAAATGGGAAAATTTAATAATATTTTCTTATAAATTAGAAACCAATATAAATAATACAATAATAAAATCAAATCCAATAGAATTAAATAAATTTACTTTAGATTCAGTAATTTTATTTGAAAATTTTATAGGAAGAGTTTCTTCAATTTTATTTTATAATGTTGATGAATATAGTATAATAGATTATTTCCAAGACAATAATTTACAACAAATTGATAAAAATATTTTAAAAAATAAATTAAATCCTAATTTATTTGCTTTATTCTCACCTCAAACTTTAGATTATGAAAGAATGGAAATTGAAGATCCAATAAATCATTATAAAGCATTTTATGTTAAAAATCATAATTTTTATTTAAATTATGTTCATAAATTACAAAAAAAAATTAATAATATTTATAATTATTTTGGTATTGAAATGTTTTATCCCCTTTTAGATTTAATATATGAAAAATATAATAATGATGAAGGAGTGTCTTTATTTAATAGAATTTTTGAAATTATTTCTTATAAAATAGATGAAAATTTAGAAGTAACAAAAAATAATTTTTTTAGTATATTAACTTGTTATCTTAATAATTATAAAAAATGTTTTTTTGAAGATAATTGTATTTTAAATGACTTCTTATATAGAATTATTCCTATTTTTACAAGTGTAAATCCTGATAATCCATTTAAACATTTAGGAAAAATTTCTAATGAATTTTTAACTAATATTCTTTTTAATTGTCAAATAATGAGTAAATTTTCAGAAAAACAACAAGTTAAATTTTGGGATTTTATTCAAGGAAAATTATTAACTTTTAAAGATGATAAAGAAGAAAATATTAATATTAATAATAATAATATGATTAATAATAATTCTAATAATAAGTTTGAGAAATATTTTAATTTAGATTACTTAAAAACTTTCTTTATTCATGAATTTAAAAAAGATTTTGATATAAATGATGATAGAAATATTATTAAAGTAATTAAAATTTTATTTGAAAATGAAAATAATATAAATGAAAAAAGTAATAAAGATAAATTATTCTTTTTTAGATTTTTATTAAATCCTAAAATTAATTTTCAAAAAGTAGAATTTATGGTAAATTTATTTAATGATTATATTAGAGGAGTAGAAAAATTTCCAAAAGGAAAAGAAAAAGATATAATAAAATATTTTATTCAAGAAAATTTCATTTGTGATTTATTTTTAATTTTTACAAGATATTCTATTGAAATTAAAGAAATAGTAATACAAATAATAAGACATTTATTTTTAAATTATTATGATATTTCTATTAAAGATAGATATAATAAAGAAACAATGAAAAAATTTGTTAAAATTTTAGATAAATTTTTTTTATATGAATTTGATTTTTACGAAGAGAAAAAAGAAAAAAAAGAAGAAGAAGAAAATGAAATAATAATAAATGAAAACACAGAAAAAAAAATATTAAAAATGAATTTAGAAGATAATAAATTATTTTTAATATTAGATATTTTCCATTTAATATTAAGATTAATTGTTCAATTTTGAATAAATGATAATTTAGAATTTGAATATGAAGATAATGGTTTAATTAATATAGAAAAAGTAAAAACTTTAATTATAAAATCTTTGGAAGATATAATAAGATTAATAAATGAAAAAACTTATGTTAATAAAAATCATCAATTATTTTTAAGAAATAATTTTATAAAATGTCTTGCAAAAATTTATTATGATAATTATCTTTTAAAAAAAAAAGAAGATAATGATTTGAAAAAAATAAATGATTTACTTGAAGAGAATATAAAAAAAATATTAATGAAATTAACAGATGATTTAATATATTATGGACGTTTTCCTAGTCGTTATATATCATATTTATTAAATTTAAATTTTAAAATATACAAAGATAAAAAAGATATAAAAGAAGAATATAGTTTTATAAAATATTTTTTTGAAGAATTTAAATCAGAAAAAATAAATGAATTTAAAGAATTAATAAATAAATCATATAAAGAATTTATAGAACATTCAGGAATTGTAGGTGCAAATCTTTTTCAAGATAATAAAATTTTTACTTTTTCACAAGTTCATTCATCAAAAATTTTTGATTGTTTAAAATTAAGAGAAGATTATGTTTATAAAAATTTTTCTTTTTTGAAAAATGCTGATATTGTTAAAAATATTTTTTATTATTCTATTTATTTAATTCAAGATGGTTATATTCAAGAAAATTTAAAATCATTAAATGAATACTTTGCATTGTTCTTTATTTTAATTTGTTGTGATATTCAACATAAATTTGAGGGTACAAAAAATTCAAATGAAACTCTTTTATATAATATTTTAGAATATTTCTTTGATTTCTTCTTTACAAATTTTTTTATATTTTATTATTCAAATTCAGAACAAAAAGAATTTAAAAAAATTTTTTATAATATTTTAAGAATTTCAAGAATAATGTCAGATTTAACTAAAAAAAATTCTTTATTTTCTTCTTATACATGTAATCCAAAGTCAAAAATAATATCTTCTTTAAAAAAATTTCAAATAATTAAAATAATACAAGATAATAATCAAAATGATAATAATCAATATAGTTATTTAAATGATGGATTAATGGAACTTTTTACTTCAAATGATGATAATATTATATTAGATAATATAGAAAAAAATTTACAAAATAAAAAAGAAATGAATTTACAAATAATAAGAGATTTATATGAAAAAGAAAATGATGATTTTGATAAAGAACAAATATATGATATTAAAAAAGAAGTGAAAAATTTTTATATGGAAAGAAAAAAAAATTTCAATAAAGAATATTTAAAAAATAAAAATAAAGAAGATTATATTAGAGAAGTTAAAAATTATAAAATATATCGTAAATATAAAAAATATTTATTTTCATATAATGCACCTTATAGTGATTTAAATATATTTTATACTAAAGAAGGAAAAAAAAAATTAAAATATAAAGTTTCTAATCATTTAACAAAAGAATTTTCTCGTCCTTTAATAATCCCAATTTTAAATATAAATCATTATTTACCAAATCAATTTAAATCCAGTTTTTTTAAAGATGATATCAATAATTTATATAAAATAAATACACATTTATTTGAAAATGAAAATAATAACAAATTAAATTTTATTAATGTTGATTATGATGATTTTAAACCTTGTTGTTTAGTTAAAGTTACACATCATATTATTGGTTTTATGTTAATTACAGATAAAAAAATAGAATTTTTTGGAAAAAAAAATTTAAATGTTAAAAAAGATATGACTAAATATTCTCATTATGATACTGTAAATCAAAAATGTTTTGGAAGTTTTATTGAAGATTATCATAAAAAGGATGATTATTATTTAAAAATTAAATTTAATAAAATTAAATGGTCATTTGAAAGGAGTTATTATTATTCAAATATAGGAATAGAAATATATACAAAAAATCAAAAAAGTTATTTTTTTGTTTTTGAAAATCCTAAAGAATTAAATGACTTAAAAAGAAGATTAATAAAAGATTCAAATATATATGAGATAAAAGAAAAATGGTTAAATAATGAAATGTCAACGTTTAAATTTATAATGTTATTAAATATTCATGGAAATAGAAGTTTTAAAGATTTAACTCAATATCCAATTTTTCCTTGGGTTTATCCTCAAAATAATGCAGAGATAACATATATAAACAATAAATTAAATTTTTTAAATTTAACAAATAAAAGAGATTTAAATAAACCAATGGGTTCAATGGATGATGATTTAAAAAGTAAATTAAGAAAAGAATCATATATAGAAAATTTCAATTCAATGAAACAAGAATTAATTACTGATAATAATAATAATGAAATAGAATTTAATTATGAATATTATAATCAATATTATTCAGATAATAAATTTGATTGGGAAAAAATTCCTTATTATTATGGAAGTCATTATTCAAATCAAGTTTATGTTTCTCATTATTTAAATAGAATTTTTCCTTTTACTTTTACTAGTTTAGAAATTCAAAGTTGGCAATTTGATTTACCTGAAAGATTATTTTCTGATTTAGATATTAGTTTTAATAATAGTTTAACTGAAAAAAGTGATGTTAGAGAGTTAATTCCAGAATTTTTTTTTATGCCTGAAATTTTCCAAAATATTAATAATTTAAATTTAGGAATTATTACTCATGAAGATAATAATCATAAAATTGAAATTAATAATGTTTCTCTACCTTCTTTTACTAAAAATAGATTTGATTTAATGATTATTATTTTTAAAATGTTATTAGAACAAAGTCCTAAAGATTTAATATTTGAATGGGTTAATTTAATTTTTGGAGAATATCAATTTGGAAATTCTGCTGTTAAAAAATGTAATGTTTTTTTACCTTATGTTTATGAAAAATTAGGAGCTAAAAAATTAGATTCTATTCAAAATAATGAAGAATTAAATGATATTTTAAGATTATATGAATTAGGTGTTGTACCAAAACAATTATTTAATAATGCTAAAAAAAAAATAAAAAAAAAAAATTCTGCGATTCCCTTTCTTCCTCCAGATATAGAAAATTGTCAATTTAATTATTTAAATATTACTTTAACAATAGTAAATAAATTTCACGGTGTAATGATAACTAAAAGTTATTCTATTCAATTAATAAGAGATAATTATATAAATGAATATGGTTTTTCTAATAAAAAAAATGAAGAAATTAAAATAAATTCAGTTGAATTTTCTTCATATAAAAAATTTTTATATGTATATAATGATAATTTCATAATCATAACTGGATTTTATAATGGATATGCATATATTATATATAAAAATAAAGAAGCTGAAGAAATAAGAATAAAGAATAAAGATATATCAAATTTTGATAAAAGTATAATAACAGCATTAGAAATAAATAAATCTGAAAATATACTTTATTTAGGAACTGATAAAGGAAGTATAATAATATATAAAATAAAAGATAAAATTCATTTTTATAAAATATTTAGAAATAATTATAAAAGAATTAATTATATTCAAAATAATGATAATTTAAGTATGTTTATTACTTGTTCTGAAGATGGTTTCATTAATTTGTATTCTTTTCCAAAATGTGATTTAGTTGGTTCTATTTATAATAAAAATATATGTGATTATGTTTTTTTATTTAATTTTCCTCTTCCGTCTTTTTCTACATTTTCAAAATCAGATTCTAAATTTTTATGTTATACTTTAAATGGTAATGAAATAGATTTAAATGAATTTAATTCAAATTTAAATGATAATGATATTCAAGATGAACAAATTTTTAATCCTATTGTTTACACAAATAAATTTAATGATTATTTAATTTATATTTCTAATTTCACTGATATTGTCATAAGGAAAGCTCCTTATTTAGATATTATTCATAAATATACAATCAATAAGTTTTCTGATAAAATTTTATTAAGTTCAATTAGGGAATTTAATAATAATATATTTTGTGCTATTGTTTATCCGGAAAAAACTTCAGTTTATTTTATAAAAAATAATCAAAAGTAAATAAAAGAAATATTTAAATATTTTATTTGTATTTAATTTAAATTTATTTGAATTTTTTTTTTATTACCTTATTTTAATACTATAAATAAGTTCGTATCTATTTTTTTTTTATTTAAAGATATAACATTAATTGAATTATCAGAATAATCAATTTTTACAAATTTAAAGTCTTCATTACTTTCTAAAACAAAACATTTATCAAAAGTTTGTGCAAAAGCAATTTTTTGACTAACAATCATAAAAGGAAATTTTCTAATAAGAAAAAAAAGACCAGAGCGATAAATTAAATAATCAACAAATTTATGATTTCTAAAAACAAAAGCATTATATAAATCATATGAATATGTTCTTTCTTCTAAAAAATTTATTTTAATATTATTTGCTTCTTTTGATTTCTCAAAAATACAAAATTTTTCTTTTTTATTATTATCAAATGAAATATCAATTTTTTCATAAGTAGGAATTAAATTAATACATTCACAATTTAAATTATAACAATCAAAAGCTTTTTTATTATTACTAAAAGTAACAAAAGAAGGTAAAGGTGAAGAAGATAAAAAAACATAATTAATAATATCTTTTCTATAAATAGAATTTATTAATTCTATTTTAGGTAAAGTATATAAATTAACAAAACAATCTTCAGAACAAGTAATTAACATATTTAATTCATTATTAACATTAATATGATTTATTTTTTTTGAATGATGAAGAAAAGATTTTGCTGAAAATATTACTTTATTAATTATTTCATTAATTGAATAAATTATTAAACTTCCATTTTCAGTTCCAATATATAAATTATCTTCATTTTTATCAATATATATAATTAATATCATACTTTTATCTGGAAGATCTTCATCAGGAATAGGATTAACAATTTGTCCTTTAACTTTTAATAATATTTTTTTTTTTCACTTTTCATTAACATTAGAATAAAATTTCCTTTTAAAACATACATTATTTTTTCTACCTCCCCAAAATTATATTGACTCTTTGTTTCTATTACTTTTTTATTTTTTGAATTAAATGTTACATAACTTAAATCTTTTGTATAAAAAAGAATATTATCATCTACTTCAAATACAGAATTTATTTTCTTTCCAGATAATTGAAATTCTAAACTAATTTCATCTTCTTCTTCTTTTTTTTCTTTGTCTTCTTCTAATAATTTATCATAAATTTGATGTGGACTTAAACCTAATTCAACTAATCTAAAAAATGAATCTGTTTCATCTTTAATATTTTTTAATTTAATATCCATAACATTATCATAAGTATAAGCCATAAATAAATTTTTTTTTTTTCTTGCATTTTCTCCTCTTGAATAAACACCAAAAACTAAATTTATCCATTCAATAATCTCTTTTTTAATTAATTCTAATGTTTCTCTATAAATTGCAATAAATTGATAAGCATTTTTATTACAATATTCCGGTAATAAAACATCATTAACAAATACATTATTATCATTATTATTGATTAAATTTGGGAAAATTTTTTTCATTAAATAAAAACTACTATTTTTATTTTCATTAATTTGTAATCTCCCAAAATTTAATTTATTTAAATTAAAGAACATTTCAGGTAAGAAAAAAAATTGAGGAATAATTTCTCTTAAATCACTTCTAGAAGTCATACAACTATAAAAGCTTTTATCTAAATTAATAAATAATCTATCAGGAGCATCAAAAGATTTACCTTGAATACACCAAGCACAAATAGAATAAGGAAATACTCTATTTAAATAATGAGAAACATATGCAGGATTAGAATAATGAGTACCATAATAATAAGGAATATTATCTAAATCTATTTCATCATCATTATAAAAAGATTCCATTGTATAATTTTTATATTTTTCATCAATTTCTTCGAAAAATAAATTAAAGTTTTCTTCATAATTTTTCTTTCTTAAATTTTCTATATTTTCATCTAAATTTATTTGAGCAATTGGTAAATTTAATTCTCTTATTTTTATTGGTTCAGGAACTTTCTCTGGTTTTAAATCATCTATTGAATTTTTATATTCTTTTAATATCCATGGAAAAACTGGATATTGAGTCATATCTCTTAAGGATCTATTTGCAAATATATTTAAAAGATTTAAAAATGTAAATGTTGATATTTCATTCTTATTCCATTTTTCTGTTAAATTAATATATTTTTGAGTTAATTCTGGATTTACATAAAAATGTATAGTTCCTCTTTTTATATTCATTATTTGATCATCTATTAATTTTAAAAAACGATTTTGACCATTTTTTACATTAAAATTAAAATAATATGATTTATTCTTTTTTGTAAATATTTCAACTGCATTATTGTAAAAATAATATTTTCTTGGTAAAAGGAAATTTATATCTTCTATTTTTATTTTAATATAATATTGTTTGTTTTTATCAATATTTTTGAATGAACCAAAACATAATTGATGTTCATTATCAAAATTTAATTTTATATCTTCTTTTTCTGAATAAAAAAATTCGAAATATTTTATTTTTTCTTTATCAAAAATATTATTTCTTATTATAATAAATCCTTTTATATGATGAGTAACTTTAATTAAACAACAAGGAATTTTTTCATAATATAAAGGAATTATAAAATCAACATTGTTTTGATTTTGAAAAATATTTAAATCAATATAATTCGTCTTTTTCTTATCATAAAAAAAATTTTCATATTCATATTGATCTGAAATATAATAATTAAAATCTAATATTGGAATTATTAAAGGATTCATAAAATTTTCAGTTAAATGATTTGATATTTTATATTTAAAATCTTTTTTTTTATTAGTATAAAATAAATTTGTATTTGAGTAAATTCCATTAAAAGAAAATAAATCTTTTTTTATTTTTATATATTTTTTTTTTAATTTGGAATACAAAGAATAATTTGAAATATTATATTTACACATATATATATTTTCCCATAGTTGATTAATTTTTGGTAATTGTATTTCATTATCAAATTCAACATTTAAAGTATTATTTTCTTTTTGATTATTAAAATGAAATTTAAAATAATCTGAAAAAAAATCTTTTTTAGATTCAATTTTATACTTTTCTATTATAAGATGAAATGGATTACAAACGTTTTTTGTTTCATTATGTTCTGAATTATTAGAAGAAAAAAAAATATCATTTATTGTAGCAAATTCAATGTTTTTCTCGTCTTTCAAACATAAATATGATATTATTGCCATATTATCTAAACATATTAAATTTAAATTATTCATTAAAACGTTTTTTTTATCTTTTGAAAGACCCCAAAAATATTTTCCTAAATCTATTAATAAAAAGATAAATATATAATAAGAATTTATAACATTTATATCTGGTTTTTTTTCTGGACTTTTTTCTTTTAAAAAAAATTGAGTAAAAATCATTGTTAGAATATTTAATAATTTAAATAATTCCTCTATTGGATTATTTAAATTTTCATTATAAATAAATAAATGAATTACCATATCAGTAATTATTTTCTCATTTTTTAAAGAATGAAAATATTCTTTAACAACTTGAAATTTATTTTTAGCTTTATTATTATTAAATATCTTTTGATGTTGATTTAAATATTCTATAAATTCTTTAAGTCCTTTTATTTGACTATTTATTATATTTACACTAAGTAAATTATGATAGTGTGAAACATCGATTTTAGTAATTTTTTGGAATGAAATTGTTAGTAAATCATCAATAAACTGAAATTGAAAACTATTTTGTATTTGATGAGATATTTTCCTTAAAAATAAAATAAAAGTAGGAAAAAATAAATTAAATCCACATTTATCAGAATCTTGATTTTTAAAACATAAATAATTATTAATTTCTTCGTTAATAATTTTGGAAAACAAAATTTTAAGATAATCAGTTATATTGGTAAAATATATTTTTAAAATATCTTCATTATTTTCATTATGTTTTATACTACGATATAATAAAGAATAAATACAAATATTAACTAAATTAGATTGAATTTGTTTATTAGTATATAACATTATATCATCTTTGTAATTGATTTTTTCAACTAAAAATTTTAAATGCTCTTGAATAAACATAAAATAAAACTCGAATGAAAATTCATTAGGAATAACTAAATTAAAATTACAAGAATCAATGTAATTTATAGAAAATAATATGTATTCTTTTATTATTTCAAATAAAATTTCTTTGATATTTTCAGGGTTTATTGAATTTCCTTTTGGAGTTTCATTTTTTAGATTTTCTTTTAAATCATTTTTATTTTCATCATTATTCTTTATTATAACATTAGATTCAAAAAAATGAACTAATATAAAATTAACAATTTGATTTTTTAATCCTATAAATTTTTTATTTGAGAAAATCTGTTTTATTATTTGATTATATCTTAAATATATTATTTGAAATAATTGAATTATTAATAATTTAATTTCTGTTTTATTTACTTTTATCCTTGATAAATTAATAAAAAATTCCATATTGATATTTGGATTAGGATTTCTTGTATTTGATAATTCTTCAATTAAACTTTTTAAAATGGATTTTGTGTATGATTCATTAATATTATTTTTAAACAAATAATATATTATATCATTCATATTTTCTGTTTTTGAATTAATCATTTCTTTTATTAACATTTTAATAAAAAGAAAACATTGATTCTCATCTTTAATTTCATTTAAAAATTTACCACAAACTTTAAATCTCATATACTCATATAACTTATCTTTATTTTTATTTAAATAATCGAAATATTTATCCAAATTATTTTGAAAGATTTTTATTATTATTTCATATTTAAAAAAAATATAAGAATAAAAACTCTGTAAATATATATGATTAAGTTTTTTATTTATGATTTTATCTGTTTTTTGAGTTTGTTCTAATAAATTATCACTTAATTCAAATAAAAATTCAGAAAATATTTCATCATTAAAATAAGACACATCTAAATTTAAAATGAATAAACTAAATATTTTAAAAAATTTAGTAATATGTGTATTAATAACATTTAAAGGTTTAAAAATTAACACTTCTTTAATTAAATTTAAAAGCTTTTTCAAAATTTCTTTTTCATTATTATTCAATAAAATTTTTTCAAATAAAGGAAGAAAAATATTCATTCCTCCAATTAAATAAATATTATATTTAAATTGATTATTAGCAATTAATTCACTATCTTCTTTTTTTTCATAAACAGAATTATTCCAATAAACATCATTACCTAAATTAAAAATATTCTTAGAATTAATTTTTTCTTCAAAAGTAATTCTCGGATAATCAAAAAAATAACAAGTAATAGTTGTAAAATATCCTTGAAAATTTTCAAAAAATTTTGCTTTATTTATTTGAAATTTTTTTCCTTCAAATATTGTAGAAATAATTTGAGTTTCATATTTATTTTTATTTAATTCACAAATTCCTATTGTTATTATTTTTTCATCTATACAATGAACTAAAGAAAAATTCATTTTATACCATTTATTTTCTTCAATGTTAAAATTTATATTTTTTTTTTCTTTTTGATCAATTAATAAATTTATATTTGTACTATTTAAAATTAATTCTAATTTTGATTCACATAAATCAATTGATATTATTTTTGTGTTTTTATTTTTATGATAATCTCTTATTAAAAATATTATTTGGAAATTTAAAGTATTATTTTCATTTATTATTTTTGGTTCTTTTAAATCTAAATTTATTCCATCACATTTTTTTAAATCAAAAGAAAAATAATTAAATTGATTTAAATCATCTTTACCTGATATAAAGAAATGAAGTAAATCAATATATTTAATAAAATTTGTAAAATCTTTATTATTATTTTTATCTTCCCAATAATATTCTTTAGCAATTTTTTTAAAAATAACAGTTATTTCTTTTTTAGATAAATTATCTTTTTTTTTTAAAATATGAAAAATTTCTTCTAAAATTGTTTTAATTGTTTGAAAAGAAGGATTAATATATAAATCATATAAAATTCCAATCATTCCATTTTCTTTATCTTCATTATCATAATATTTTTCATCAAATTGAATAATTTCTGCAATTTCAGTTGATTTTGTAAAAATATCTTTTAATCGAATAAAATTGTATGAAATTAATTCTATATTTTCTTTTTCATTGTTTTCACTTTTTTTATTTGAATATTCCTTTAAAAATGTAAAAAATTCCTTAATTATATTTTCTGAATTTTCTTTTAATTTTGGAATTAAATCTTTTATTTCTTCTGAAAATTCAAATATTTCTTCGATAAATTTTCTATTTTTAATTTCTACTCTTTTTTCTTTGTTTTCATTTGGTGTTTGTTTTTCTTCTTTTCTTTCTTCTTCTTTTATTTCTTTCTTTTTATTTTCTTTTATGTTTTTTACTTCATCATTTTTTTGATTATTTAATTCAGTTTTTACTTCTATATTATTTAATGTTGAATTTTCTGTATTATCATTTTTAATTTCAGTTTTTAAATCTTTTTCCTTATTTTCTTCTTCTTTTTGTATTTCCATAATTTAAAAAATTGTATAATAATGGTATGATAATAAATAAATAAAAAAATTAGGTAAATATAAATTAAGAAATATTAAATACAAATAATATTTTTAAGCTTTATTGTTATCTTAAATACTAATAAAAATTATTATATGCTTTATCCATAATAAAAAAAATATTATAAAATATAATCTACACTAATTATTTATTTTCATATCTTTTCTTATTATTTAATTTTCTATAAAACCGATTTAATTATTTAATTTAAGTAATTCAATATCTATTAAGTTATTTATTTAATTTTTATAATTATTCATATTTTCTATAATAATATTATTAATATTTATTATTTTTTGATATAAATCATTATTCTTATTTTCTAAGTTTTCTTCCTTAATAAAATTATTAATTTTATTTTTATAATCATTAATTCCTTTTTTTAAAATAATATTTTCTTTAATAACAGAATTACATTTTCTTTTAAATTTAATTAATTCATTATCTTTTTCTTTAAGTTTTTTTTTTAATTCTTCAATTGTTTTAATATTATCTGAAATAGAATTATTTTTCAGATTTTTAATTTTTTTTTGACTATAATTATTCTTTATTCTTTTTGGTTTTTCAATGGTATTATTATTATTAATAATATTTGGAGCAGTTTGAACTGCGGAATACATATATTCTTTATTATTTTCTGTTTTATGTAAATGTTTAGTAAATTTTAATAATTTTATTGGACTTATTCCTTTATATTTCTCTTTTATTTGTTTATGAGTTTCATTCATTTTTATTTTATTTCTTGATAAATTGATTAAATATAAAAAAGGATTTTTCTCCATTTCTTCATTTTTCATTTATTAATTATATTAAATATATTATTATAAAAAAATTTTGTATTTTAATAAGTTAAATTAAAAAATACAATTAGAATTTATATATAATTTAAATTTAATAAGTTATAAAGATATAGATATTTAATAACAAATGATTACTACAAATAAGAATTTATATTGAAATAAATTTCCTATATAACCATAATTATACTATATAATTTATTAATGAACCAAAATGAAATTTACCTTTATATATTTTTATTTAATGAAATGGTTATAGAATTATTTATTAAAATAAACATTTTCAATATCATCATTTGAAAAATCAAAAGAACTTAAAGAATTTTTATTAAAATTTATTATAAAATCTTCTAAACAATCTTTTTTATCATCATCATTATCATTATTTTCATTATTTTTAATTTGATAATTTATAAAATTATTTTCCTTTTCAATTTTATTATTATTATTAATATCATATTCTGAAGTTGTTGAAAAAAAATTATCGTTATCATAATTAATATAATTAACCTTATTATTACTTACATTATTTATACTAATATTAATATTATCATTATTATTGTTATTAACATCATTTTCATTTTTATTCCTATTTTGATATTTTATGTTTTTTTTCTTTTCTTTATATCTATTATTACAAGAAGCATTTATTAAAACTTTTTTTAAATCATCTTCAGAAAGAGAATTTTTAATTAATTGAATTGCTTTAGACCAACTAAGATTAAGATCAATATTTTTTTTTTTTAAAAATTCTAAATTTTTTAACTTTACTAAAAATTTCTGAGCATGAGATCTTGCTTGAGTACTTGTTCTACTTGTTAAATATTTTTCTATTTTTTTCCAATCACTTCCAAATTTAATAATTCCTTCAATAAATTTATTATGTTCTTCCTTAGTCCATCTTCCATTTGAAGAAATAATATTTTCATTTAAACAATTTATTTCACGTTTTTTTTTCTTATTTAAATTTAATTTTTCTTCTTCTGATAAGATTAAAAACTTTGGATTCTTTAATTTTTTTCGTTTTATTATTTTTTCTTCTGATGATATTGAATAATTTTCATTTTCTAAATTTGATTTCTTCTGAAATAATGTTGGAGATATTTTGAACATTTTATAAAAATACTTTTTTAATAAATTTTATAATTATTGTTTAAGTAATATATAAAGAATAATTAAGTTATATATATTAATATTTAAAAGTCGTCTATTCTTTTTTTGTTTGGTATTATTCTATATAATTCCATGAAAGGAAATTTTCTAATTACTAAAAATGTTCCTGTAAAATAAATTAAATAATCATTAAAATCAATTAATCTTATTGTACATGGAAATTTCAAATTTATTTTTTTTTTATTTTTTCCATCATTATTATCAATATTATTATTATTATTTTCAGAAAAAACGTTTTCATCATTTCTATCATTTTCACATAAGAATTTTCCATTTAAACTGTAACATAAAAATTTATTATTTGTATTAGAATAAATTACAAATGAAGGAAGAGGAGAAGAAGATAAAAATACATAATCAGGAATTAAATTATTATCTAATTTTAAAACTCTAATTAATTCAGCATTAGGAAATAAATATATATTGACATAACAATCATGAGAACATGAAATAAACATATTTAAAATATTATTATCATTAATATATTTCACTGCTTTATTATGTGCTGTAAATTGTTTACGAACTTCTAATTGAGTGTCTTTAATTTTATAAATGATTATTCTTCCATATTTAGTTCCTATAAATAAATATTTTTCATTTTGACTTATTTTTAAAACAGTTATTATATTTTTATTAGGATATTTATATGCTTGACTTGGATTATTCAAATTTTTGAAAGAAAAAAAGTTTGTTTTATATAAAATAAGATTAATTAAATCTGTCATTATATATTTTTTATATGAATAGAAATCATAACATTTAATTTGTTTATTTTTAAATAAAGGAACAGAATCTACTTTATTTTCTTGTAAATTTGTAATTTTTCCATCAAAAGTAACATTGAAACTAATTAATAATGTACCATCATTATTTTTTTCAAAAAATAAAACAATATTTAATAAATATTTCTCATCATTAAAACATTGTATATCATTAACTTGATTAAAAGAAATTGAATTATTTGGAATAATTTTATCATTATTATTTAAATTAATAGATTTAATCTTTTTATAATATACTTTATCTAAAACTTTATCTGGATTAACACCTATTTCATTTAATCTATAAAATGTTTTTTTTTCATTTTTATTTAATTTAATTCTTAATTCAGATACTCCTTTATAACATTGAGCCATAAAAATATTTCCTATATCTTGAGCTTTTTTTCCACAAGATAATTCTCCAAAAATTAAATTAATCCAATCTTCAATATGAACTTTTTCATTTTCTAAAAGATTTCTATAACAAATGACAAATTTATAAGGATCATTATCACAAAAATAAGGGAGTAAACAATCATTGACTTCATTTCCTTTATTTAATTTTTCTTGAATATAAAAAGTTGAATTTTTAACATCATAATGATTATTATCTACTTTTTGTAAAAAACCAAAATTAAATTGATTAAAGTTAATAAACATATCAGGTAAGTAGAAAAATTGAGGAATAATTTCTCTCACATCACTTTTTTCACTTGAAGAGCCTAAAAAACTTTTATGAAAATTAATGAATAATCTATCGGGAGAATCAAAAGAATTTCCTTGAATTTCAATACCAATATTTGTAAAAGGAAAAATTCTTATTAAATAATGAGATATATATGCAGGATTTGAGAAATGACTTCCATATATATATGGAATCTCTTCAAATGATACATTCGGATCATTATATAATACTGTTAAATCATTATCATATATTGGTATATTTTTATCGGATTCTTTTTTTTTATTAAATTTTATATTATATTTTGATTCATTGAATTGCTCCATTGATATTGCATACATATTTATATAATTTAATTTCCTTTTTTTTGCCCTCTCTGTTATTTCTAATAAACCCATTGGAGTGTTTAAAGGACGTAGTTTTGATTCTATGTTTTCTATGTATTTTTTAAAATTATGTAACTTTGATGTTTCTGTTTTTTTTTCTGGTGAATCTATTAAGTTCTCTTTATCATTTTTCTTTTCAATTATATCATTTTCTTTTGTTAACCATGGAAAAACTGGATATAAAGATACATCTCTTAATGTTCTATTTGCTAATAAATTTATTTTCATTAAATATTCTAAATTTGATATTTTACCGTTTTTCCAACCTTGAATAATTTTGTCTTTTTCTAATATTTGAAGTTTATCTAGATTTTTTTTAATTTTCTCAATAAATATTTTTTTCTTTCTTTCAGCTTCAAATTGAAAAAAATAACTTTTATTATCTTTAGTAAATATTTCAATTGAAGCATTTTCAAATAAATAATATCTTTCTAAATAATAATTAATATTATAGAAACTAATACATTTATATCTTAAAATTTTTGATTCTTTTTTTTTTAAATTAAATAAAGAACCATAGCAACATTCTCTTTCTTTATCATATTTTTCCTCATTATCCATTAGATAATAAGGTAAACTAAAGAAATAAATTTCTTTTTCTTTTTCATTTATTTCTAAAAATCCTTTATCATGATAAATTGGTTTAATAAAACAAACATTAAATTCTAAATCACTTTTTTCTTTAAATCTATAATCATCAAAACAAAATAAATAATATTTATCATCAAAAAAAGAATTATAAGGATATAAATTTATTTTATGAATTTTTTCAAAAGATGATTTAAACATTTTTTCTTTTGAAAATTTGGAAAAAAAAGGTAAATAAATATCAATATTTGTAATTGGAACTAATAAAGGGAGAGTCATTTCTTTTGTTAAATGATTAGATAATTTAAATTTTAATTCTTTTACATTTTCATTATTATTATTAAAAAATATTTCTTCATTTGAATATACATTATTCCAAAGAAATAATTTTTTCTTTGTTCTTTTATACAATGACGAAAATTTTAATATTTCTTTATATTCCTCTTTTATTTGGTCTCTCATTAAATTATCTTTTGGTTTAAATAATGAAATAGGATTTTCTTCTTTAACATTAATTGTTTGAAAATTTATATTATCTAAAGTTTGTTTTATATATTTGAAAAAATCAAATTTTTCTTCATCGTTATTTATTTCATTATTATCAATTAATGATTTAAAATTAAAAAAATATTCATATAATATTTGATTCTCTTCAAATGCATTTATGATCTCTTCTTTATTTGTATATATATTTCTTAATATATTTTTAAAATATGAATTTATTTCATTCTTAATTATATTTTCTTTATCATCAATAAATAATTCATCAAACTTTCCTTTTTTATAATAAAAAAAAAGTGAATAAAGAAATAATTTTAGTCTTAATAAATCATAAAATTTCTTACTTTCTTTTTTTTGTAATAAAATTAAAATAAATAAAAAAAGAAATTTATTAGGATTATACCAAAATAAAAAAAATAAATCTGAGATATTATCTTCTTTTTCTAAAAAATATTCACTTAATTTTTCAAAAATACTTTTTAAATTATTATAATTTCCTTCTCCTCCATAATATAACCACATTTTAATTTTATTAATATCTACTTTACATTTATTCAAAATTGAATTCATTAATTGGAACGAATCATTATCATTTAAATCTCTTATTAAAAATAAATTTATAAAAAAATCATAATTTAATATTTCTTGATTAGCCCAATTCATATTAGAAAATTCAATAAATTTTTGAATAATAAAAATATTATTTTTTGGAATATGCGCTTTTTTTTTATTTTTTTTTTGAAGCATTTTACAAGTTAATTCTAATAATTTTACTCCTGCGTTTTTAAATGTATTTAATGAAATAATTTCATAAATTGGAAGTAAAATTTCTATTTTTTCATCAAAAGTTAAACAAGAATATTTATTAATAACAGAATTAAAATTTGAATCTGAAATTTCGAATTTATAAGGAATAATTGGTTCATTTATTATATTATTTTGATTTAAAAGAGGAGATAATATTAAATAAAAATTTAAAGGCTTAATTTTAAATAAAGAAAATTCTTCAATATTAATTTCTGTTTTTGAAAATATTAATTGTTTTATTATTCCTGAAAAATTTTGTAATATATTTATATCACAAAGTACATTTTCAAATTTATTTTTTTTTTCTTTTGAAGTTTTATTATTGTTACTTAAGATTTTATCTTCTTCATCTTTTAATTCAATAAAAAAATTTTTTTCTGATATTTCTTCCAATTGTGCAATAAAAAAATAAATTTTTAAAAGATAATATTTTCTGTTTTCTATTTTAATATTATTATCCATTGGAATTATTTTATCATTTACTTTAATCTTTAATATATTATTTTCAAAATATATATTTATTCTTAAATATAAACCAACTTCAATAGAAATTACTGAGAAATCTTCTTCTGATTCTTTTTTAAATGAAACATAAAAATATGAATTTTGTAAACAAACATTATTTATTTTTTCAAATGAAAATCCATTCTTTAATTTTGAAAAATAAAAAAAATCACATTTTTTATTTTCTTTTTTTGGTAAAATTTCAAAACTATTCAAATTATCATTTAATTTATAAAAAAACTTTTCAAAAATTTCAATACATTTAATAATAAACTTTTCATTTATTTCTTTTTTTTCTTCTAAAATTCTTATTTGTTGACATAAAAAAATAATATATTCTCTTTTAATTTCTATTTTACTAATTAATAACTTTAATAATTCTTTTATTGTATTTTCATTTTCATTACTTTGAAAATATAATTCAATCAAAATAAAAATTAATCTATTTTTATCTAAAATTTCCATATTTAAAACATGAGGAATAATATCTGAATATATTATTTTATTTTTAATCAATTCTAACATTTTACTTAAATCTTTATTCTTTCTTAATTTTAATAAAAAATTTTTTACTTTATCAGGATTTATACCTTCAATAAAATTTTCTTTTTCTCCAAAAATATTATCTTCAAAATTATTTTCTTCCATTAAGAAATAAATAAAGAATATTTGATAAATAATTAATTTCTAAAATAAATTAAATAAATAAAAATAAATTATTTTTTTTAAGAAAATAAATGACTATAAGGATTAGTAGCATTAATAAAAGGTGTTTTATTAGTTAAAGAAGGATAAGAATATTTTCTTAAATTTTTTTTAAAAGCTTCATTAGCTTCAGTTATAGTTTGATGTTCAATGGAATTATTTTTAATTGTTTCTTTTGAATTATTATCTTTTTTATTATTATAAAAAGTTTTTCGAGAATTTAAATTAGAATCTTTTAAATCTTTTAAAATATTATTTAATGTTATAATATCATATTTGTAATTTATTATTCTATCAAGAAATTCTTTGTAATCATTATCATAATTTAAAGTAGATGAATTAATATATTTTTCAACTAAATACTTTTTTTTCTTATTTGCAATATTTATTAATTTTAAAATTTCATTTGTTACTTTTAAAATATCTATTTCCCTTTTTTTTCTAATTTCTTTTACATTATTATTACTATTACTTTCATATGTTTTTTTATTTGAATTATAAAAACTTAAATTTTGATTATTATTTATTAAATTATTAATAGAGTTATTTTCCAAAATATTATTATTACTTTTATTTAAATTTGAAATTTGATTATTTAAAACCATTCTTAAAGAATTTTTTCCATCATTACTATAATCATTTAAATTTTGAATCATTGAATTTGAATTATTAGTTAAATTATTAATATTAAAAGTATTTGTTATGTTATCTTTTGACATTTTCTTTAATTGTTCTCTTAATGGTTTTTTTAAAGGTTCATTATTTTTTACTTCATATCCTTTATTATAATCATATTTTAAAGGACTTATAATATTTTCATTATTTGAATTATTATTATAATTACTATTATTCTTGTTATCATTAAAATTAAAATTGTTAAAATTATTTGATTGATTCATACCTTTACTATCATTATTATTATAATTATTATAATTATAATTCAAATTATTATTAAAATTATAACTATTATTATTATTAAATTTATTATAATAATTATTATATTCATTATTAAGGTTTTTGTTTTTTAAATTTTCTTTTTCACTTAATAAAGTTCTTATTACTTGAATTGCTTGTGAAATTACATAATTAAAATTTTCTAAAATATTAATCACATCATTTGAAAAGTTAATATCACAATTATTTTTCAAATAATCAATCATAGATAATTTTTTATTTTCAGTTAATAAATAATTTTCAAATTCATTAATTAAATTTTGATACATAATATTATTTGAATTTGAAAAGTCATTAAATTTATTTTGTGTATTATTTAAATTATTAACCATCATTGTTTTAATTTATAAAAAATTTAAAGAGAAAAAAAATATGATAAAAAATAAAAAATAATGGGAGGAATAAATACAAAAGAAGATGTTATTATTAAATTAAAAAAATTAGACCAAAAAGAACTTGAATTAAATCTTAAATTAAGAGATTTACAATTAAAATTAAATCAAATGGTTCCTGAAGAAGAAAGACTTAGAGTTAATGAATATTTAGGAAAAAATAAAAAAGAAATTAGAAATATGATAAAGCAGAAAAAAAAGAAAAATAAAAAGAAAAAGAAAAAAAAACATAAAAGTAAAAAAGTTGAAGAATATGAAGAAGAAGAACAAGAACCAGAAGAAGAATATGAAATTGAAGAACAAGAACCAGAAGAAGAAGAAGAAGATTATTAAATTTAAAACAACTTTCTTTAATTTTTTTCTATTTTTATGTTATATTAGGTTAATTTGTTTTTTTATAATTAATTAATTTTTATTAAATTAAACACAATTAAACTTATAATTTTTAAAAATAATAATAATATATAAAAGTTGTAAATGATATTTTCATTTTCATTAAAATAGAAATTTATAAGAAATTAATTATTATTCATTTGAATATTTAATAAAATAATAATCATTGTAAAAAATCTTGTTTATACAATAACTTCTATAATAATTATTTATTTATATTATAATAATTTTTCCTAATAACTTATAATTAATAATATAATTGTTATTTAAAAAGACATTTGAAAAAATTTTATAATCTTTAATATAATAAATCAAAAACAATTAAAATTTATATTTAAATTATATTAAAATATATATTTATTATAATTTGATTTCAGATAAAATTTTAGCTCCTTTTTCATATACAAATTTAAAATATTCTTTTTCAATATCTAAAATTTGATTTTTAAATTCTAAATTAAACAAAGAATAAGAATTAGTCAGTAATTTTTTTTCATTCTTTTTATTATTCCTAAAACTTAAATTATGAATTTCTTTAAACCAATCACTTTGTCTAAGTATAATAATTGTATTATAAGAATAAGGAATTTCAACACAAAAGCCTTCACTTTCTAAATATAATATTCTTAATTGTTTATCAAATTCTTCACTTAAATAAATTTTACCTTCTTTATAATAATTAATAATATTTTCTAAAACTTTACTATATCTTTCAATCCATTTATCACATTGTTCTTTAATATATAATAAAATATTCATTTGCCAAAAAATAAAACCTAAATTTTGTCCTTCTTTAATTAATTCAATTAATTCATTATAAGATATTCTTTTTTCTTTAAAAAAATAATTATTATATTTTACATTATAATTTCCTTTTCTTCTACAACAACATAAACAAATATAATCTTTAATATTATCAGCTTCATTTTTAGGTAAATTTATACATTTTCCATGAAACCATTCTTTACAATTTTCACACATTATCATATAATTTACACTATCATCTCCTTGTCTACAAATACAAAATTTTTCTCCTGTATCTTCTTTTAAAATTAATTTTTCATTTAATATATTATATCTTTCATCATAAGTTAAAGATTGAAATTTTTTTCTTTCATTTTTCTCTAATGCTGTTAATTTTTGTGTTCCATTTGATAATATTTTATTTGGATTTGGCATTATTGTATTTAAAAGACTTAAAAGATTTTCACATTCATTTTCTGTTAATTTTTGACTATAAAAAAAATTATGTGCATATTCTCTTATTGATTTTAATGTTTTATCTTCATTATTTCCTTCTTTGGAAATATTACTTTCATTACTTGATTTCCTTTTTTTTCCTAAAAATTCATTTGAATCAATATTATTTTTTATTTCTTTTTCAATCTCATTTTTTATTTCTGATATATTATTATTATTATTTTGATTGGAAACATTATTTGAATTATCAGGTATTATTTTATTATTAGTTATTATTTTATCATTATTATTATTTATATCATTATTGTTTTTATTATTTAATTCTTCATCTAATATTATATCTGATTTTAAATGAATTTCAATTTTTTGTTTTTCATGTTCAGTAATAGTATTATTATTTTCGTTTTTTAAATTTACATTATCATTATCATTATTATTATCATTGTTTATCTTATCATTATTATTAATATTATTTTTTTTTTTAAAATATAATTGAACTAATTGTCTTGAATTAATAACTAAATTAACTATAATATTCCATTCATTAATTGCTTCATGAGTTTTTTTTAAATAATTAATAATAGTATTATCAGTTATTCTTTTATCAATATTTTGATATAATTCTTCAATTTCATCAGAAGTTATTTTTTTAGAATTATTTAAAATTTCTTCTATTTTTATCATATCTTCATCAATTGATTCTTTAAATTCACTTATTTCTTTAATTTCATTAGTTTGATAAGGTAAAGTTTTACCTTCAATAATTAAATTATTTAATTCTTTATAAGAAATTTTTAAAGATTTATCTGAATTTAATAATTTTTTCTTTGATTTTATCCATTCTTTTGTTTTTGAAATTCCTTTTTTAAAATTATCAATATCAAAATTAATATTATTTTCACCTTTTTTATTTATTTCTTCTAAACCTTTATAAACATCTTCAGCTTCATTTAAAGTCATTTTTTCATTTGTTTTTGAAATTGAAACTAAAGAACTTGTTTTATAAGAATTTACTGTGTTTATAAAAAATTGTTTTTCAATGCATTTATCTTGAATTTTTTCTAATAAATCTATTATTTCTTCAATTGAATTTAATTTTTCATTTCTTATCTTATTTAAATTATTTTCTGATATTAATTGAATTTCCTTTAATTCTTTAAATTCATTTGTATTTTTTGCGAATTTAGGAACATTATTATTTAAATTTGATAAATTTTCTAAAAAAATAATATTATCCTTTAAATAATTATCTAATATTTTGATATTTGAATTTCTAGTTTCAATCGAACATTTTTTAACTAATTTAAATTTATTCATTTTTAAATAATTATATTTAGAAATAAATTCCTTAGCATCAATTAACCATTTTTGAACAATATGCATTTGATTGATTATAAAATGAAATTCATTACATTTAACTTTATATTGATTAATTTCATTACAAAATTTAGAAAATTTTTCATAATCATAATTAGAATTATTAGAATTAATAACAGAATTAATTTCATCATGTAATTTAATAATTTCTTCACATTTTTCTAATAATAATTCACAATCTTCATTTATATATTCAAATTTTTTTCCTTCTTGAAAATATTTTAATAATTCTTCATATGTTATTGAATCATTTTCATTTTCACTTTTAATTTTTTTTTCTGAAATTTCTTCTTCTTCTTCTTCACTTTCATTTTTAGAAAATTTATTAGAATTTATTTCATTAAATATAGGAGTTAATTTCTCAACCCAAGAATTCATAATATTATATTCATCAATAAAAGTTTTAATTTCAGGTATATTACTTAAATTTCTTTGTTGTGAAAATTTAATTAAATTTTTTAAAGCTTTTGGCTTAACAACTTTATTTCTTTTATTAACATCTTTAATATTATATTCCTTTAAAAAATCTTCTTTTTTTTCTTTCCATTCAATAAGAGCTAATTTATTTTCAACAACTTCATATAAATCAGTAGTAAATCTTAAAGAATCTAAAGAATTTTTAAAATCTTGAAGTAATTCTCTAGTTTTAACAATAGAATTATCATTTAAAATTTTTTTAATTTTTTCTTCTTCTTCACATAATAATTTATAAGTTTTTTCTAAAGTATCAACTTCATTAGAAGTAAAATTTACTTTATGAGCAGTTTCAATCATTTTTCCTAAAAAATTTAAAGAACTTCTTTCACATTGATTATTTAAATTTTGAGCTCTTGTTTTTGAATGTTTAGGTAAACAAGAATATATTCTATGCCATTCTTGAGCACTTTCAAATCTTTTTTTTAATTCATTATATAAATCTCCTTCAAATTTAAAAGGCAAATTTTTACCTTCATGATATAAAGTTAATAAATTCTTATATTGAACTGTTTGATTATGAATATCATAAATTTTTTTCTCAAATATTTTTGCTTTTTTAATTAATTCACCTGTATTTTCAAAATCTTCTGTTTGAACTTTAAAAGTTTTTGAAATTTCATATAATTGATTAATATCATTTAAAGTATTATTTTTATTAGATAAACAACTTTTTATCATTTTAGAAAAGCCAAAAGCACTTTTCATTTCATCTTGAACATTTAAAGGAATTTCAGCTTTCATTTTTTTTCCAATTTCAATTAATCTTTCCAATTCTTTTTTTTCAATAGTATTATTTAATCTATTATTAATATATATTAACCATTCTTCTTTTTCTTTTTCATTAGCTCCAATTAAATCATGAAGAGCACTTGAAAGAAATAATATTTTATCTTTTTTACAATTATCAAGACAAGACATTCTATCCATAACAGGAAATAATATTTTTTCCATTGCTTCATTAATATTATAATTGCAATTTTTCAATAAATCTAATGCTCTTGCTTCTGGACTATGAACTCCTTTTAAATACATATTATCAAGATTTGTCTCATTTTTATAATAATCAATAAATTTTAAATAATAGTCTAAATCTTCTTTTGATATTTTTGAAAAATCATATTTTTTATTTAATTTCATTAATGATTTTTTTTCATTTATTTCTTCAAAATTCACTTGACATTTTTCTTTATCAATTCTAGGAGGTTTATATATAAAAATTAAATTATCTGAATTTTTGGAATCTTTAAAATATTCATCCCATTTTCTTAATATAGGAAAATTATTTTTCCCATGATTAATTAAATTTTGCTGTTCTTTTCTTCTTGTTGTAGGTCCTATTATTTCATTGTTATTCTGATTATTTCCATTTGATTCTTCATTTTTTCTTATATTGACTTCAAAAAATTTTTTTGAATCTGATTTCATTTCATTTATGTTATTTTTCTCATTGTTTTCATCTATATTATTTGACATTTCAATATCTTTTTCTTCATTGTTATTGCCTATAATTATTATATATTAATTTTTTCCCTTACTTAATTCATTATTTTCTTTTTTTTCAGGACAGTTAAGTTCAAGGCTATTATTACTCATTTTATATATTAAGTTAAATCAAAAAAAATTTCTTTATATACTTATCCATAAATATAAATTATAATACTTTAAGATTTAGATATTTTTGATTGTTTTAGATTAAGCTGTTTCAATTTTTGATATGCAAATTAATTTAATTTAATAAGTTAAGCTCATGATTATTTGTTTTTTTCATTATATTTTTTTTATAGTTATTTAAGTTTTGTTTTTATCTTAATTTTCCTTTTTTTTTCCTTTTATTTTTGGGAATTTAATCAGAAGACAGTGAAAAACATAAAAATGAAGTAAATAATTAAAAATTTAAAAATTAGTTTAGATAAATAACTTGGCTTACTAATTTATTTTTTTCATTTGATTGCTAGGAATAATAATAAATAAATATTAAATGGCTGATAATTTTATTATTCATTTATAATGATTAATTATTTTTTTTTAAGAAGATTTAAAAAAATTAATAAATAATTTTATTAATATTCAAATCATTTAATGTAAGCTTAAAAAGACTATTAATAAAATGATATAATAGTGTAATGTAAAATTACTTTAAATATCCTTTTAGATATTAAAAGTCAAGATATTTTGAATTAAATTTTGTATTAATCTAGTATAAACATTTTTAAATGTAAATTTAATTTAAATAAATAAAATAATTAACTTTTATATAATTTATTTATCATCAAAAATAATTCATATTCTTCATAAATTAAAATTAAATTTTAATGGAAATAAAGAAGTATATAATAGAAATCCAGAAAATAAAAACAATAAACACACAATTTCAAAATAAATTAGGAGAAATAACAATCTGGATAAATAATATAAATGATATATCACAATTTTCAGATGAAAATATAAAAACTTTTATTTCAACTTTACAAACTTTCCTTTGTCATAATTATTATACTGAATATATGAAAATAAAAACAAATGAAAATTCCACATATGATAATTGCATGAATTTAATATTAATAATATTAGCAAAATTAAGTAAAATAAATTCTTTTTATTCAGAATACATGTTTGATGCTTTTATTTCTCATTTAAATGAACATTTAGAATGTTATAATTATATAATATCATTTTATCGTCTTTATATAACTTGTCCTCAAATAAAACAAAATGGAAAGAATTATGGAATTTATAATTACCTTTTCTCAATATATAGAAGTATGTATGATTTAAATGTTTCTATGGAACCAAATTATAAATTAAAAGATTTAAAAAGTTTAATTAAAACAGGAATAATATCTCATTTAAATAATTCAATTGATAAAAAATTTCTTTTTGAAAATTATATTCAATTAACAGATCGTCCTGGAAATATTACAACTTTTAAAAATAAAATAGGAAATTTTAGTAATTCATCAAATAATTTAAACAATAATCCAATATATAATAATAATATAAATGAAGATTATCAAAATGATTATTCTAATAATAAAAATAAAAACCAAAATAATATCAACAGTAAAACAAATATATTATCTAAAACAGAAAGAAAAAACAATCCAAATACAAAATTAAGTGAAGACTTCAATAGCAATAATTCAAATAATATAAATAATTCAAATAATATAAATAATATAAATAATATAATTAATAATAATAATAATATAAATAATAATAATTCAATATTAACATTAAGTAATATTAATAATGGAATAATAAATTCAAATATAAATGCTTCAGAAATATTAATAAATAGTAAAGATATACCAAAAGGTTTAAAAACAAAAATTCCATTATTAAAATTTCCTTTAGATAAAAATCAGCCTCATAATAGATTTAGTATAATTAGAAGTAGTCATAGAGCAGAATTTTCAAAGAGTGGAGATGGATCATCAACAACAACAACAAAAAATAAATTATTATCTAATAAATTAATTGAAGGTTCTTCTATTAATAGACATTTTAATCAAGATATATTAATTTTAGAACCTAAAGAAAAATTAAAAAGTTTAGCTTTTCAATTAGGTGAAAGTTGTTTAGCTACTGATTTAGCTGCTTTAATTAATCAAAAGAGAGATTTAGAATTAGGGAAATTAAGAAAAAAAAATAATAATGATTTAAATTGTAAAAATAATAAAAATAATAATCATTTTTCAATGCCTTCTAGTCAAAAAAGCCCTAAAATTAATAATTATATTGAAAAATTAAAATGTATTAATAATATTAATAATGATGATATTAGTTATGATGTTGAAAACTCGAAAAATAATAATAATCATAATACTGGAATTATGAGTAAATATGATAGTAAGAGAAGTTCTAATAATTATTGTAATAAAAGTGATAATATTTTAATTGATAATAATAAAGATAAAAGTATTTATTCTATTCAAATTAATCAAAATCAAAATTTTAAAAATTTTGTTAAAATAAGAGAAATTTTAGTTAATTTTATTTTAACTTCTTTAAAAGAATATATTTTAGATGATATATCTTATTTAAATATTGATACTAATACTTTATATTCTTTTTTACTTCTTCCTTCTTTAGAACATTCAAGAATGAAATATGAAAAAAAAAAAATTGAAATGTTAGAATATATGAAAAAATATCCTGAATATATTAAAAATATTTCTCAAGGAAATTTAATTTATTCACCTGAAAAAATAGAATTAAATTCAAAAACAATAGAAAATCCTTTAATAGTTAAAAAAATAAATAAAAAAAATAAAAATAATATTAAAAAAAACAGTAATACTTTCGAATCTTTTTTAAGTATTACTTTTGAAGAAGATAATAATTGTCCTTTAATTTTAAAAAATGAAAATGATGCTTTATATGATATTCTTTCAATATATTCAAATAATATAGAAAATGAATTAAGAAAATTAAATAATTTAAGAAACACAGAAAATAATCTTTCAATAAATATCAATGGTATATTTTTCCAAAATATAAATTCTTTTAATATTGAAAATTTAAGAAAGCATATAGATAATTTTTTAGATAATATTAAAAATAGAATTTATTTAATTTTAAGAAGTTGTGATGTTTGTAATTGTTATTCAAATTCAAATGGAGCAAATTCAATAAGTGAAATATATGAAAATGATGATATAATAATGAAAATATTAAAACAACAATTTGATATTTTAAATGATTATATTATTCATTCAAAAAGTAGAATTTTAACTATTCATATTTTAATTCATTTAGGTGATATTCTTTTAATTATTAAAAAAATTTTCCTTCAAATTTTATCAAGAATTTCAAATAATAATTTTGATAATAACACTAATTATACTAATATTAATGTTGTTAAAAATGAAGGAAATAATAATAATATTACTGAAAGATATGAATATAAAATCCCAATGAAATTAATTGAAGCTTTTTGTTCTTTCACTTATTTATTATCAACATTAATTTTAAAAACAAAATTAAATTCAGAATATAAATTTTTAAATGAAACTTTTTTATCTTGTTCAACTTGGTTAAATTTAATTAAATTTATGTTTGATTATTTATTAGTTTCAAATTTAGGAAGAGATATGAATAATATAAATGTTAAAGCAGATAAATCAGCTTCGAATACTCAAAGAATGAATAATATTATAATAGGGAAATTTAATTTATGTAATATATTAAAAGATGAAAATATAGGTAAATATAATGATTCAATAACTGAATCATATAAAATAAGAATTAAACATATTATGTCAATTATTAATTATTTATATAATTGTAATTCTTGTTTTCATAAAATTATTATTAAAATTGAATCAAATATTAAAAAGAATCAAAATCTAAATAATAATAATATAAATATAGATGATGAAAAATATTGGAAAAATTCAATAAATTCATATTTATTAATGTTAAATTATTTCCTTAATAGTAAAAGTGGAATAATATATGATTTATTTATAAATTCAACAGGAGGAAATTTTTTATTTAGTAAAATTAAGCTTTCTGTAATTTTTACACATTTTAATTTTTTAAGATCATTATTAACTTTACAAGAGTCAACTCTTGATTTTCCAATTAAATATTCTCCTTTAGTAAATGAAATGACATCATTAGATTTAATTAGATTACATTATATTTCTTTTATAAAATTATATAATAAGAATATAATTTTCAATCCAAATTTATCTGAAGTAAGTTCTTTAATAGCAAATTCAGAAACAATTCAAAAAAAAAAAACAATAAAAGCTTTTGTCAAAGATATTAATAATGATCAAAATTTATTAAATATATTAATTAATTTATGTAAAAAGCATTTAAGATGTTTATTTTCTTTAAGTAAAAATAGAAATGCAGATGTAACAAATAAATTTTTTCAATTAAAAATAGTAGATTATTTAACAAAAGAAATAGAATTAGAACATGAAGCAGCAGAAAAAATATATAAATTAAATCAATTTAATAATTCGATTAAAGTAAATCCAAATAAAAAAGAAAATATAAAAAAAGAAAATAATATTAAAAATAGTTTTATTGAAAGTGATAGTTTTAATGAAGATGAAGAATATGAATGTAATGAAGAAGAAGAAAAAGAAAAAATTAATGAAGATGAAATTATTAATAATGATATTGATGATTTAGATGATATTCCTTTAGTTGATCCTAATATTAAAGTTTGTTCATATGAAAGTAAAATTCCTAAATTAAATATGATTCCTACTAATTTTTCTGTTGAACCTATTTTAAATGAAAATATAGGAAAAAAAAAATCTAAAAAAAATAAAAATATTAAAAAAATTAATTCTAATGATATTATAAATGTAAATGAAAAAAAGAATGATAATAATGATAATGTAAATAAAGGAAATAAAATACAATTAAAGTTAAATTTAGATTTATGTAAAACTAAAAGTGATAAAAATGAAAAATTAAAAGAAGAAATTAAAAAAAAAGAAGAAGAAGATAAAAAAAAATTAGAAGATGAAAAAGGAAAAAATAATAATTCAAATCAACCTAAAATTCAATTAAAACTAAATTTGGATTTATGTAAAACAAAAACGAATAAAAATGAGAAATTAAAAGAAGAAATAAAAGAATTAGAATTAAAAAATGAAACTAAAAAAAGTGAAATAAATATAATAAATGAAATAATAGATTCTACAAAAAAGCCAATAATAAATAAATCTTTAAATAATAATTTTCAAAAAGAAAAAAATAATGTAAATAATAATACAAATCAAAATAAAATAAATTCATCTATAAAGAATTTAATTCAACTTCCAAAATTAAATTTAAACCAACAAAAAACAATAGAAAATATATCAATAGATATATCAGAAAATACAAAAAAAGTAAATGTAAATAATCCAACATTAGCAAAAAAAGTACAAATAGAAATAGAAAATCATTTAAAAGAAAAATACAAATTATTTTATCAAAAAGCCTTAAGTGAAGGATTAACAGAAAATGATTTAAACAATATAAATCAATTTTATTTAAAAGAAAGAAATTCTCGTTTAATATATAATGACATAGAAATACAAGTTTTAATAATATCATTATTATTTTCCTTAATAATAACTCCAACAAGAGGGACGTTAGAAGAATTATATTGTAGTATTTTTCCATATGAAAATAATAAATTAAATATATTATATATAATACATCATCATTTAAATAGAGAAGAAAATATTCATATATTACCTTTATTATTTAAATATATAAGTCAAATTCCTCCTTTTGGAGCAGGACAAAGATTATTAAAATTAATAAGTAAAAAATATTTTGATATATCATTATATTCAAATTGGGAAAAAATAGGAGGGGGACAGTTTGGAACAGTATTTCAATGTAATACTGGTATTAGAGAACCTAATATTGTTGCAATAAAAAAAACAGATTTAGAACAAAATATTTATAGTGCTTGTAGATTATTTGATGTTTTTACTGAAGTTACTGCTTTAGAAACTTTTAGATTAAAAAATTGTGTCACTCAATTATTTGATTATGGATGTGATGAAGAAAGTTATTATATTGTTATGAAAAAATATCCTATTAGTTTAAAAGATTGGAGAATTATGCAAAATAATAATTTAAATGAAATGTTACCTACTTATTTAAGTATATTTAAAGATATTTTAGAAGCAGTCCAAATTATTCATAATAATAATACTACTCATTATGATTTAAAATGTGATAATATTGTTTTAGATTTTTTACCAAATGAAAATAATTTAAATAATAGTAAAAATTCAGATAATAATAATAAATCAAAAAGAAATTCAAATAATAATCTTTCTAATTTATATAATGAAAATTCAAATAATTCAAATTCAATATGTATTAGAGTAGCAGATTTTGGTGAATGTAAAATATTTTTAAATGAACAAGATGAATATTGTACAAGATCAAGAGGAACAAATGTAATTAAATCACCAGAAATGTTACATCATTTTGGTCCAATAAGAAAAGAAGATGATAATTTTGATAGAAGAAAAAAAATAGGAACAACAAGATCAAGTGATATATGGTCTTTAGGTTGTTTATTTTATGAATTATTAACTGGAAAATTTCTATTTGAAGAAATTCAAGATGATTATATGGGATTTATTGCTAAAATAGATAATAATAATATTAATGATTTATTAACTGAAGATAAATTAAGTTTAATTAATAATAATCCTTATTTAGTTGATTTCCTTAAATTTATGTTAATTAAAGAACAAAATTATCGTCCTAATATTGATAATGTTATTAAAAGATTTGAACATGTTTATGCTTTATTAGTTGGAGGAACAGGAACAATGATTAAACAAAATTCAATTGATAATTTGGAATATGCTAGTAAAAGATATAATGATAATTATTTTGAAAATTGTATTGAAAATTGTGAAGATATGATTAATAATAATGATAATTCTTGGGATAATTCTTTTACTAAAGAAGAAATGTTTAAAGGAATTAAATCAATACCTGAAATTATTATGTTGACTAAAGATATTTATATGTGTGAATATGATTATTTTGAAAGTTTTAATAATAATATTAATGGGAATAATAATAATTGTGGAACTAATTGTAATATTAATAATAATAATAGTGAATTAAATAATTCTAATAATATTATTAATATTTTATTATCTATGGGAATTACTCATATTATTTCATTTACACCTACACATAATAAAGAAATAAGTGAAAAATTTTTTTATTTAAATTTATTAGGAACTAATATTTTAAATGATAATTTAGAAAACAATAATAATAATAATATTTATACCGCAAATAGTTCAATTCAAATTAAAAATTTTACTTCTCCTTTTGGTTTTATTTTCTCAACTCTTGATTTTTTACGTCATACAATGATATATAAAGGAAAAATATTATTTGTAGATGATTACTTTTATATAAATATTCCAAACAAACCCAATTTTTTTATAAGAACAATAATATTAATTTTATTCTCTTATATATTAAATCAAACAGCCTATGATACATATACATATTTAAATTCCAAATTATTATATTTTAATATTCCAATGACATATTATTTACCTCAAATATCAAATTGGATAACAAATCAAAATATAATATTAAATTATATAAGTTCTTTCCCAATATATAGATGTTTTTGTGGAGCATGTAATATAATATTAAAAAGAGAATTTACTCCAAAAAATATAAAAAAATGTAATTGTCAAAGAGGACATTCTTCACAACAATATAGTGAATGTCCTTCAAATGGTTGTAATGAATATATTCAAAAAGTAAAAAAATATTATAAATTAAATTATGATTGTTTAATTTGGTCAAATGCTGATTTTAATAATGATTTTTTTACTACTGAACATTCATATTTTTATAGCAAAAAAATATTAACTTTAAGTAATGGATTAGATGAAAATATTATTAAACATAGTATTAATGATAAATATTCTATGAAAATTAATGGGAAAAAAAATTCTTGGAGTGTTTTTGAATGTAAAATTTGTCATTGTTGGTTGTTTGGGGAATGTGATAATAAAATTCAAATTTTACTTAATAATGAATTTAACTTTTTAAAAAAAATGGAATTAAGAAAAAAAATGGTTAAAGATAATGAATTAAAAGAATTAACTCTTGAAAAATTAATTTAAGGAAATAAAATAATTTTTTTTTTACATGTAAATAATTATAAATTAATATTTTATTTGTGAAATAATAAATTTTGCAAATGATTTTTTGAATTAATTAAATAATTTATTTATAGTATTTTGATTATTAGTTTAATTTATTATATTTATTATGAATCATATTTTAAGTATTATAATTAATTTTTATTAACAAATTAATCAAGGAGATAATAAAGTTTAAATTGGAATGAATATTTATAAATATATTGCAATATTTCTTAATTGTTAAAAATAAAAAAATAATAAAACTTTTTTTGTAAATTATTTAATGTTTGTAATTTGAAATTTTGTGGAAAAAAAATAAATTAATGTAAGATTCGTTGCTTTAATTTCTTTATAAAATTTAACTTTAATTTTAATAATTTTGTTTTAGTTGAATTAATATTAAAATTAATGATATATCTTTACAACAAAAAAAGAATGATAAAAAAATAAAAATAAAAAAAATGAATAAAAATTTATTATACAATTTTCAAAAAAAAATAAAAATAAAAAAAATAATGGGTTCTCTCTGCTGTAAAAAGAATCAACTAAACTCTCTAAATATATCATCATCTCAACAAAATAGTTTAATTCCATCAGAAACAAAATCAACTTCAAGTTCGATAAATTTAGAATTAAATGTAACTCCAAATGCAACTTTAGAAGATTTTTCTCAATTAAAAGTTTTAGGAAGAGGAGCATTTGGAAAAGTAGTTTTAGTAAGATTAGAAAAGAATAAGAAATTATATGCAATGAAAATATTAAAAAAAGAAATAGTAATAAAAAGAAAACAAGTAAATCACACAATGACAGAAAGATCATTATTAGAAAAATTAAATCATCCTTTTATAGTAAAATTAATATATGCTTTTCAAGATAAAGAAAAATTATATTTTATAACAGAATTTATGCAAGGAGGAGAATTATTTTTTCATTTAAGAAGAAATCCTCAATATAAAGAAAAGAGTGTTAAATTTTATATGAGTGAAATATTATTAGCAATTGATTACATGCATAAAAATAATTTTATTTATAGAGATTTAAAGCCAGAAAATATATTAATAGATAAATATGGTCATATAAAATTAACAGATTTTGGTTTGAGTAAATTATTAGATGAAGAAGAACAAAAAACATATACATTATGTGGTACTGCTGAATATTTAGCTCCTGAAATTATATTTGAAAAAGGATATGATAAAACTTGTGATTGGTTTTCTTTTGGTGTTGTTTTATTTGAAATGTTATGTGGTGTTCATCCTTTTAAACAAAAAAAAGGTAAATTTAATCCTCAAATTTATAAAATGAAAATTCAAATACCTGAAAATATTAGTAAAAGTGCTAAAGATTTAATTGAAAAATTATTAAATTCTAATCCAAGAGAAAGAATCGGATATAATGGAAGTGAAGAAATTATGAATCATGAATTTTTTAAAGACATTGATTTTGATAAAGTTATCATTAAACAGTACAAACCTCCTTTTATTCCTAAATTAGATAGTGAAGGAGATTTAAGATATTTTGATAAAGGATTTACTGAAGAAAATGTTGAAAGTTTCCCTGATAAAAAAATTTTAGAAAATAATGGAAAAAGTTTAAACGATGAATTTATTGGTTTTAGTTATCAACCTCAAAATGAGAATAATAATTAGATTTTAATTAATGTTATATTATAATTTATTGTTATTTAAATAACAATTTATTTATTTTTTCCTTCTATTATTTAACTATTTATTATTTTTTATGTTTTTTTTCATTTTTTTGATTCAGATTCATCAACTATTAAAGTTAAATAAATTACTTCTCCGAATGGAATTCCATTTTCAGTTATCATTCTCCATTTTGAAACACCAGAATCATGATATTCATTTAATTTTATATCAATTTTAATTGATTCATTTTTTTTAATATCTTCTGTAATTTTAATAACATCCCCTAGTATATATCCTTCACCATAACAAATAGGATATAATACACAATTTTTAAAAGAATTTTCCCCAGTGTTATGTATAATCACATATGGCTTTAAATTGTTTGTTTTGAATTCTCCTACATTTACTTTAATTAATTGATTTTTTCTTTCAATAATATTATTATAAAATAGCATTTCTTCTTTAACTGGAGTTGGAATTTGAATAAATAAATGATTTGGATTATGTTCTATTATTAATTGAGTTTTTAACAATTCACAATTTTCACATAAATTAAATCTATCACATTCAGTACAAATAAATCTAAATCCAATAAAATTTGTTTTAAAACAATTATTACAAATTATATTTTTATGGCAAACAAATTCAAAATCTTTGTTTTTTAAATTCTCAATATTATAATAATTATTTTCATTTGATAATTTACTTTGAACATTCACTTTTATTTTCATTAACAATGATTTTAATTGGTCTTCCATTTGTTTTTGTAGATTTTTTCTCAATGATGGCAGTCCCTCTGGTAAGTTATGAACTTTTGTAATGATAATTTTTTGGTTTTTGCTAAAAAAATTTTTTTCTTGTAGTAATCCATTTGTTAATTTTCTAAAATATTCAAAAGTTTCCTCATCAAAAAATTGCTTAATTTTGAGTTTCTCTTTTTGCGCTTGGAAATATTGATTATATTGAGATGGAAAATCAAAAGTTAAATGAATAGTTTCATCTAAATTATAATCTTCAATTATTCTCTTTCTAATCTCATCAAATGAATCAAATTCAAAAAAGTTATATTCTTTTTTTTTTCCCTCTAAACTAAAAGTAAATATCACATCTTGCAATGACATTTTTTTAACTATTTTTTTTATATTTATAATTTTTAAATTATATTTATTTAAATTTTTGTTTCTTTATTTTTTAATATCTTAATTTCAAAGTTTTTTAATTTATTTTTAATAAAAAAACAAATAAAAGATTTATCTTCAGAAATATTTATATCAATTATATTATTATCTTTTTCAAAATCTTGAAAAAAAATGTTTTTCAAAAGTGGTAAATTTAAAATTTGAAAATTATTTTCTTTATCAATAAATAAAATATAATCTCTACATAAATTACCAGTAAATATTCTAATATTACTTATTTCATTAATTTTCATTTCTTTAACTTTTTCTCCATTAATAGAATAAACTAATAATATATTTTTTTCTTTTGAATAAAATAAATAAGAAGGTAAAGGTGAATAAGAAATAAAAGAATCATTTGAATATATTTCTTCAAAATTATCATTATAAACTTTAAAAGAATTTACGAGTTGAAAAATAGGAAAAGTATAAATCATACAAAAATTATCTTTTGAATAAGTCATAACTAGATTTAACTTTTCACATAAATTAATATTTATAATTTCAGTGTAACAATTTTGAATTATTTTAAATATAACCCATTTTATTTTTTCTTTATTCTCAATTTGATAAATAATAATTTTTCCTTTTAAATTTGAACAAATTGCAAAATGATCATATTTATCAATAACAATATTATTAATAGGATAATTACTATGATCATAAATATTATGTTCAATATTATTATTTTCTTTTGTTAATTTTTGAACAATAATATTTCCATTCCAACAACCTCCAATAACTATAAATTCTCCTTTTCCAAAAATAATTAATGGGACTTTTTTCTTATTTATATTTTTCATTCTATTTTTATTTTGAATTAAAATATATTTTACTTCATTTTCAAAATAATAATAATAATTCATTTCTTTTTTGTCTTTTTTACTATAAATATCATAAGATAATATAAAATTAAAGTATATGAAATATAATTTAAATTTATAATCAATTTCAATTATTTGTAAATTTTGAAAATCAATATCATTAATATATTTAAATTTAGAAAAATCTGTAATAGAAATAATTTCTTTTTCTAAATGAGAATTAATAATTTGAAATCTAGAATTTTTACTTTCAAAATCAGAAAGAGTATTTCTTGCACTGGTTAAATTTTTAAAAATTTGATTTGGATTAACTCCAAATTCATATTTTCTACAATCAATTTGTTTTTGAAATTCACTTTCTTTATTAAATTCATTTTCATAATCTTCATAACAATTAGCTTGAAACAAATTACATATTTTTTTTGCTTTTTCCCCATTTTGATAAACTCCAAAAATTAAATCAAACCAATTATTAATATATAAACTAACTTCTTCACTTTCTAAACATAATCTATGATAATAAATAAAATAATAACCATTATTTGAACACCATTTAGGTAATATAACATTATTAATATTTTCAAGTTTATCATTCAATTTATTTTTAATTTGACCAAAATTTAAATTATTATTATTATAAAATAATTCAGGAAAACAAAATAATTCAGGTATTAATTCTCTAAGATCACTTTTATGACTAATAACTAGATTAAAAGAGGTTTCTAAATTATTAAATAATCTATTAGGATTATCAAAGTCAGAACCATATAATTCAATTCTATCAAAAGAAAAAGGGAAAGTTCTAATTAAATAATATGTAACATATAATCCACATGAATAATGTGTTCCATATCTACAATCATCTCCATTATCATCATCAGAATTCCAATTTGAAATATATTGATTTTTCCTTTCTTTGGCAATTTCATTAAAGTCCATCATTCCCATTGGAACATTAAAAGGACGAATATTTTCTTTATTTATTTCAAAATTAGTATTATCATATTTTATATAAATCCAAGGAAAAATATGATATTGATGTATATCATTATATGTTCTATTTGAATATATATTTAATGTCATTAATAATTGTAATGTTGATATTTTATAATTTTTCCAATTTTCATATATTTTTAGTAAATTATAATTACTTTTTTCCTCAGTTAATCCTGAAAATTGATTGTTTTTATTATAATATCCTAAAGGATTAAAATATTGAGTAAATTCAATATTTATTTCTTCTAAATATAATTTAGCAATTTTATTTATATAAGTAATAAATTGTTCATAATTTTCTAATTGGAATAAATAACTTTTTTGGTTTGTAGTGAAAATTTCTATTGAATTTCTTCTATATAAATATCTCCTTTTAAAAATATATTTTATTTCATTATATTTAATTATTAATTGATAATATTTAATTTTAGAAGTTTGAGTAAGAAATACTGATCCAAAACAAGTTTGTCTGTCTTTATCATAATCTATATCATCCTTATTATAATTCAAAAGAAAACTATAAAATCCAATTTCTTTTGAGTTTAAATAAAAAATTCCTCTTATGTGATAATTATGAAATATTATACAACCTTTTGAATGTAAATTATATGAACAATTATCTGATAATTTTTCTTTTTCTATAAAATTCTTTGCAATTATATCCATGTTTAAAATTACTTTTGGAAATTTTGAATATATCTTATTTGATAATTTATATATTATATTATTATTTTCTATTTTTTGTTTTTTTTTCTTTTTGTAATTTAAATTTGTTATTTTATATATTGTTTTAATTTCTGAATTTTTAGAATTATAAAATAAATTTTTTTCTTGGAATTTATAAAATTTAGGAATATAACTTTCAAAATCAAGGATTGGAGTGATTAAAATTCTTGTATATTCTTCACTTAAATAATTTTTATTTTTATAAAGTAATTTATATTTTTTCTTATTGTAAAAATATTCTTTATTGCTATATATATTATTAAAAGAGAAAAGATTTTTTTTAATTGAATAATAAAATTTCAATGATTTTTTTTCTTTAAATTTTCTTTTTATTTTTAAAAGTTTTAATTCAAATAATAATTCTCTGTTATATTTTTCAATTAAATTATTTAAATTTTCTACATTATATAAACATTCTTTTTTATAATATGGGTTTAAACATATATTTATTTTTGGTTGTATTCCATATAATCTATTATCATAACAAGGAATAATATTTTTTACTTCATTTTCCCAAGAATCAAAAAAATCTAAAAAAGGAGTAATTTCTTTTAAAACAATATTTTTTTTTTCTTTATTTTCATAAAAAAATTGAACAAATTCATTATTATTAATTAATTCAATAACATCATTTTCATAATTTTCCTTTTTTTCTAAAATATTTTTAATAATTTTATTATTAATAGAAAGACTTTTTACACTATTAAAAAATTCATTAAATAAAATAAAAGCATTTGACAAAGTTAAATCATCTTTTGTATTTTTAGAAAAATCTTTTGAATTTCCAATTTGATAAATTTTAAAACAAACCTTTAAAATTTGTCCTAAACATAAATGATAATAATTTACATATTTAAAGTTTGTTCTTTTATGAATTTGATCAATTAAAATAGAAATTGAAAAATATATAATTGATTGAATAAAGGAAGAATTATATTTTTTATATTCATTATCATTTTTGTCAATACCACATGATATACAAATTAAAACAATAATATATTGTTTAACATTTGAAGTTGCTTTCTTTATATCATTTTCTGTTCTTGATTCACATAATAATAATATTAAATAATGAAAAATTATGAAAATTAATTGAAGACTATTTTTAACATTATACTCTTTAAAATCATAAAATAAAATTTTCAATAAATTCATATATTCATTTTCTTTTGTTTTTTTTAAAATAATAGAATCAAAATTTTTTAAATAATCATTTTCTATTTCATTAAATTGAACTTGATAAGTATATGAAAAAATTATTTTTAAAATTTTATATCCATTCCAAGACTTTGAAATAGGAATTTCATTTTCTAATTTTTTATCTTTTGAAATTGAGTATAAATTCTGAATAAAATATTCTAATTTCTTTTCATTATTATTATTTATATTATCATTAAAATTAAACTTTAAAAGAGTAAAAATTTGGAATATAATACCAAATATATAAATGAAATTTGCATCTCCTCCTTTTATATTAATTGAATTAATTATATCATCTAAAATTAAATTTATAAATTTCATTAAATTTTCAAGTAATATTGAATTTTCTAAAAATAAGGAATAATAATATTTTCCCCATATTAATAAATAATCAAATTTTTCAATGTTATCTAATAATATTTCTTTTATTATTTTTTTTCCGTTGCTTAAAATTTCAATTAAATTTTTTGAAGAATGAATTTGAAAGTTATTTAAATTAATTAATATGTTATAATCTTTAATATTTTGATATAAAAATATTTGAAGACAAATTTCTAAATTCAAATGTAAAAAATCTTTAGTAAAAAATATTTTTTTATTATCATTTAAATATAATACCTCATTTATAGTTTGTATAGTCATATTAATATATATTATCTCAAAATATGGAAATACTTTTAAAAGAATAGGAAAATGAAAAGATATTTTATTACATCTTTCAATTTCTGAATTTAAAACCATAATAAAATCATTTAAATTCTTATAAAAAATTGTATTATTTATCTCTTTTGAATATTCAATATCTATATCATCATATATTACTTTATTATTATTTAATTGTTGATTTAATTCATTTATTTCATTTTTATTATTTTCTTTTTTTTCAAATGAAATAATTTGATAATTTGGGATAATATTATTTTCAATGAAATTATTAATTATATTTTCATTTATATCTTTTGTTTTCAATAAATTTAATAAATCAATTATTAAGTCATATAAATTAATTTTTACATCAAATAATGAATTTTTAAATACATAAAGACTAATATTAAATAAATCAACAATATTAAAAGTATTAATTAAGTTTTTATTTTCTTTTATTTTTTTGATAAATTCTTTAAATATTAAAATAATAAAATTTTGTAAACAAGGACTTATTGGTAAAATTAATAATTTATAAATAGTTTTTATTCTTTCTTTTTTATTAATATTGTTTTTATTTAAAAAATAATCATCGAAAAAAATATTTATAATTTTTCCAATTCCTTCTAATTTACTTTTTAATCCCGGTTCAATAATATTTAAAATATTTTCTTCTTTAAAATATAAAGCATGTTTTTTACAACAAAATTTACTTTTTGATTCATCATCAAAAATAAGTATAATTAAAATTATTGATGATAAACTAATTTTAATTAATTTCTCATGTTTATCTATTATTGAAAGTAAATAATCTATAATTCCAATTTGATTTTCTGAAGAAAATTTAGAAAGGATTTTATCATTAAAGATTATTTTATTATGATAAATTTTACTAATATTGAGCATTTTATTATATTCATCTTTTGAATTTTTTTTTAATTCTTTACATAAAATAATAATTTTGTTTGATAATATTTCAAAATATTTTCTACTTAATTTATCAAAAAAAGAATTGGGAATATTTTGAAGAAATAAATTTACATTTGTGAAAAAATTAATTTGATTATCATCTAATATATTTTTTATGTTTTTAATATTAAAAACATTAATTAACATTAAAAAAAATTGATTAAAATTATCATGAGAAATTATTTCATTATTATTTGACATAAATTCCAAAATAGGTAATAAAATATTGAATTTCCCAATATTCAAATAATTATCAAATTTTTTATCACAGAAATGATAGCTTTTTAAATATAAATTATTATTAATAAATTCAGCATCTAAATAATTAATCGTATCTCTAATTATATATTTATTTTTATTAATAATTTCAATTCTTGTTGGAATATAAATTGAAATTAATTTATTTGTTAATATTTCATTCTTATCACTTAAATTTGAAGATAAATTTTCTTCAAAATTTGAAATAAATTTAGAAAATAAATCTTCATTGTAAATTCCATTAATATTTTCTTCTTTTTTAAATACTTTAATACAATCATTAAATAAATCATTTTTATAAAATATTATTGAAGTACAAATTCCAATAAAATTTTTAAATAAAGTAATTTGTTTAATTTCTGATTTAGGGATATCAATTTTTTTTATTAATTGAATTTCAAAATTATTTATATATACTTCAATCTTAATAACATTTCCTTTATTTTTTAATTTTAATAAAAAACAATTTATTTCATTTTTACGGAGAATATTTAAATTTTCATTATTTTTTAAACAAATTATTTTATTTTCTTTATTTATAATAAAAGATAAATTATTTTCATTTTCAAATTTTATATCAATTAATGTGGATTTATCTTCTATTAAATTTTTATTTTCTGTTGGATTTAATATTAATTCAAAATATATTAATAAATTAATTTCTTTATTATCTTTTAAATTTAAAATATTATTATTATTTTTTATTATTAATTCTGAATTTCCAGTAAAGAAAAAATAATTTTTTCCTTCAATATTATTTCTTTTAGTATAAAAACATCCTATTAATTCTAAAAAATTAAAAAGTAATTCAGGGGGTAATTTTTTATTTTCTGAATCTAGATTTAAATTATTATCATATATATTCATATAATAAACTATAAATGAAAATAAATAATCAAATATATTGTATTCACAATTTGTATTATTTATAAATTTTTTTAAAATATTAAATATTATTTCCTTATAATCTTTATTTGTAGAATAAAAATATTCTTTTATTAAAATTTTATATAAAGATAAAGGTTCATTTGAATTATTTGATATAAAATTATTTATAATATCAATATTAAATTCAACTTCTTCAATTATAAAATCAATAAAATTAAATATTTTTATTTTATTTTCAATTTTTAAATTATCATTTTGTAAATAAGATAATAATTCAGGAATTTTTTTTTGAAATTCTAATGTTATTATTATTTTATTTTCTTTTTTATAATTATCAATCTCAGATAAAATGTTATTTAAATCAGAATTAAATTCATCCATTCCAAAATAATACTTTCTTTTTTTGCAAATTAAAAAACAATTATTTAAATTTAATATTTATTTTAATGATATTTATAAATTTAAAAATAAAAAAAAAATTTAATTTAAAAAAAACTTAAAAAAAAAACAATAATTAAACAATTTTAGAAACAATTTGTTGTTTAATCCCACGATAAACTTCATTATTTCCTTGAATTTTAATAAAATTAACATTATAAGATTTATCTATTTTTTCAGAGCGATTAATTTCAATTTCAAACTTAATATTATTTTTTTCACATAGAAATTTATACATATAATTTTTAGAATTAGTATAATAAATTTTATTTTGAGACAAAACTTTTTGAATATCATTTTTTAATTGAGAAATAGTTTTAAAAGTTAAACAAATAGTATCAAAGTGATTATTTTTTTGATTATTTTTTTTATTTTTTAAACTGGAATTATTTCTAGAAAGTCTTTCAGTAAAAGATGTTTTTTTTAAATTTTGAATTTTACAATTTTTATTATTTAAATTTTTATGAAGAATTTGATTTCTATAAGTAATTAAAGGATCTTCTTTTTTTTTTCTTGTGTAAAAAGTATTTAAAGTATTTGAATGAATTTTAGCATTATTTATTTTTGGATTTTTTTTTAAATTTTTAAAGGAAGAATTCATTGTTTCATTATATTTAATTAAACTATTGTTAATACTGTTTGTAACTGAAGTACAATATCTTTTTTTCATATTTTGTAAAATATTTTTTGAAAATAGTTTAGATGAATCAAAATCATTTTTTTTTATTAAATTTCTTGAAATTAAACTAAAATCTTCAAACATTTTCGGACTAACATAATTATTTGTATTATTTATATCTTTATCTCTTTCTGTTTTTGAATATTGATTAAATGTATTTATATTTTGTTTTAAGAAAGAATCTTTTAATTTAATATTTTTCATTAATTTAAAAGTAAAATCATTTGAAGGAGAAAAAGAATTTTTTTTCATTTTTTTTTTTAAAACTTTCTTTTTATCTTCACATGGTTTTTTCTTAATAAATTTCTTATGATAGGATTTTTTAATTAAATAATTAATTTCATTTTTTTTTAAATTTTTTTGATTTTGACAAATAAATCCATTATTATTATTATGTTTAGAAAATACTTTAATAATTTTTTCTTTGTTATTTTTTTCTTTTGAAATTGAATTTAATTTCTTTTGAAATTTTTCATCATATGAAGTATGATTTCTAGAATAATCTTTTTCAAAAGAAATTGTATGATTAAAAAATTTATATCCTAATTTTCTTTTATTTAAAATCAATTTTTCAGGATGATTATTTTTTTTTTCATTTGAATTATTTAATGTAAATAAATTTAAAGGAAAAATTTGTTGAGTGTCTTTACTTAAAATTTTCTCATTAATTGATTCTTTTTTATCATTTAAATCTAATTTATTTTTCTTAAAAGATAATCTTAAAATTGAATTATCACTTTTTTCTTTTGTTTCTGTAATATTAATAGTTTCTGTTTTATTATTTCCTTTTGTTATTAAAGTATTATTTTTTTCTTCTATAAAATTTACTTTATTTATATAATCTGTAAATGTTCTATTATTACTTCTAACTCTAATTTTATGTTTTATATTTTCTTGTTTTTTTTTATAATATGTTTTTATTTTATCTTTGGCAATTGTAATACTATTACTTCGAGATACTGTTTTTAAAATTTTATTATTTTCTTGATTATTTAAAGTAATTATATTCTTTAAATCATTTGTTTTTTTGATTTGAAAAACATTTGATTTTGTTAATTTCTTTTTTTCATATAAGGGATTTTCTAATTTTTTTATTATATTTAATTCATTTTTATCTATTTTTTTTTTATCAATATTATTATTTTTTTCATTTATTTTAATATTGTTTTTATTATTTTTCTTATTATCATCAGATAGTTTATTCTTATTATCCTTTAATTTATTTATATTATCTTTTTTCTCATCATAAATTTTATTATTATTATTTTTCCCATTTTCATTTTTATCTTCAAACTTACTTAAATACCATTGAATAACATCTTCAATATTATAATTATAATTACTTAATAAATTTTTTTTATCTTTACAATAATTTTCAAATTCTTTACTTTCTAAATTACTAACACAACTTTCATTTTTTCTTCCTTTAATTTTAGCAATTAAATAATAAGTAGTAGTTAAATAATTATGTTTATTTCCTAAAATAAATTTTCTAACTTCATTTTTATCAAAACCCATTGTACCCATTTCATTAATAATATTTTCATCAACAGGAATAATTAAATTATTAACTAACAATCCTTCATTAAAATTAATTTTAAATTCAAATAAATTAAACCAAGGATGATTTTTAATTCCTTGAATATTAATTCTTTTAGAAGGATCAATATTTAATATTTTTTTAATTAAATCTTTTCCTTGAGAACTAATAAATTGAGGTATAATAAAGTTACCATTAGTGATTTTCTTATATAATATTTCAGTATCATCATCTTCAAAAGGTAAAAAACCGCATAACATAGCAAATAATATTATTCCTGAACTCCAAATATCAACTTTAACACCTTCATAAAATTGACCATTTATCATTTCTGGAGCTGCATAACAAGGACTTCCACATGAAGTTTTTAAAAGTTGATTTTTTTTATATATATTACTTAAACCAAAATCTACTATTTTTAAAGTTTTTTGTTTTGAATCTAATAATAAATTTTCTGGCTTTAAATCTCTATGAACTATTCCTGCTTTATTTAAATATTCTATTCCATTTATTAATTGCTGAAAAAATTTACATGATTCTATTTCTGAAAGCTTTTTATTTTTTATTATATAATCATATAATTCTTTTCCATTTGCATATTCCATTATTAAATATATTGTTGTATATGTTTGAATTACACAATATAATTGAATTATATTATTATGTCTTAATATCTTTAAAATTTTTATTTCTTTCTCTATTCTATTTTTATCTGCTTCTTCTAATATTTTAGATTTTTCTAATATTTTAATTGCTACTTTTTCACCTGTTAATATATGTGTTCCTAATCTTACTAAACCAAATGTTCCTTTTCCTAATTTTTCTCCTATTATAAAATTTCCTATGCTTATATTATTTTTTTTTCTGTCTTTTATTTTATAATCTATAGTATTTTCTAATGAATGAATATTATCATTTTCATTTCTTCTTGAATTAAAAAACATGAAATTGAATAAAATATTAATAAAAACAATTATTTTTAATTTTAAAATTATTAAATTATATTATTAAATAGTATTATACATAAAAGTTTTTTTTGTTTTAAATTTAAAAATTATGAAAAAAAAATATATTTATAAAATGGGATCAATGGGGATTGGGGATTGGGGATTGGGGATTGGGGATTGGGCCCAATCCCC
>JAEEGK010002342.1_pt1 | contig 47474 bp, 39 predicted proteins | sample 8958771 | NCBI WGS metagenome assembly JAEEGK01 (sample SAMN16246547, study PRJNA631951) | gut metagenome | biome: gut microbiome; feature: rumen; material: SC-attached | host: Bos | place: Iran: Karaj | collected 2018-10 | reverse complement strand
CTCGACATGGGACTGGAGCTTTCCTCCATGGGCATACGTGTTGACGAGGTTTCCCTCGCCGAGCAGCTTAAGAAAGCGGGCTGTGAGGAAAGAGCAGAGCTTCCCTTCCAGAAGGCCATCCTCGAGAAGCGCCTTCCCTACACTGTGGGGGGCGGTATCGGACAGAGCCGTATCTGCATGTTCTTCCTCAGAAAGGCTCACATCGGTGAAGTTCAGTCAAGCATATGGACTGAGGACACGATAAAGATCGCCGAAGAAAACAATATAATGCTGTTATAAAAAATAAGACCATCCCGGGTGAAAACCTGTGATGGCCTTTTTTATGAAATTGCTGCGCTGTTTATATTCTGCTGAATTTCCCCACTTCCGCATTCAGCGTTTCAACGGTTCTTCCGTTTGCATCGGATTCTTTGCTGATCTCCGAAACGGAAATGTGGAGATTGTTCATGCCCTCTGTTGTTTCGGTGAGGGATTCCGCGCTGCTTTCAGTAGCTGCGCTGATCTCGGAAACTCCCTCCGCAAGGGCGGATGCAAGGGCTTCCATCTTTTTCGCGCTTTCGGAGAAAGCGGAAAGAAGTTTGTTGATCTCGGATATGCCTGTTTCGTTTTTAACCGCGTTATCTACGAAGCTGTCATAGTCGGAAAGAGTGGTGGAGGTAACATATTCAAGGATCTCGTTGGCATTTTGCACAAGATCGTGTACGGAATCGAGGACCACGATGTTGGTCTCCTGTATCCTGGTGGCGGTTATCTTGGTGTTTTCGGCAAGTTTCTGTATCTCAGTTGCGACCACCGCAAAGCCGCGACCTGCATCCCCGGCTCTTGCGGCTTCTATGGATGCGTTAAGTGCAAGAAGATTTGTCTGTGAGGAGATCTGAAGGATGGTATCGGTGAGTTCCCGGATGTGTTCGACGGATCTGCTCTTTTCGATGGATTCCTCTATACGTGCGCTGATGTCCTCGATCATTTCCTTTGTCTGAGCCTTGTTTGAAACGGAAGCGTTCTTTGCCTCTTCCGCATTTTTAAGAATGTCTCTCACCCGGTCGGAATTGGCTTCCGAATTCTCACGGATGTCCATTGCGAATTCGTGTATCTCGGATGATGAAACGTTTATGTTCTGAAGTGTGGCGCTGATCTCCTGCATGTTTGTCGTGACGTCGTTCAGACCGTCAAAAATGCTTCCTGCGCTCTGTTCACAGGTGTTTATGTTTGAATTGATGCGAAGAGTGGCTCCCGTGATCTCATCGGAACCTGTCTTTATGTGGCGTATCACATTCTGAAGCTGCTCCAGGAAGGTGTTTATACCGATAGCGATCTTTCCCACCTCATCTTCAAAAAGATAATCGAGGCGAACCGTAAGATCCCCCTTCCCGGCCTTCATGTCATCAATGATGGTGTCGAGCTTTAACTGCATTTTTTCAAGGGGCCTCAGCACAGTTGCCAGGATCAGGTAAAAAGCTGCTGCCATGCCCAGCACAAAGATGATACCCATGATAATGGTGATGAGGGTGGCGCGGGTCACACGGATGTGGACAAGATTGGTTTCGTGATCTCCGAGCTCAAGTGATGTGGACTTGAAACGCTGCAAAAGGTTTTCCGCATTGCTGACGGCATTTTTCAGAACTGCATATTCTGACTTTGCCTGTTTAAGATCGCCGCTTCTCATCAGGGATACAACGGAATTGACGGTTGAAGAATAATCGTCGATGGCATCGTAATAAGGCCTGAAGGAATCTGAAAGCGCGGTGTTCATCTCCGCAACCGCAAAAGCGTCAACTTCTTCCTTAAGAGCCGAAGCTGCTGCTTTTAGATCCGTAAGAGCATCCGAAGCCTTTGCTGCGCAGGAGCCTGCGTCCGATGTTCCGGAAAGAGATTCCAGAACCGATGCCTCGATCACAGCCATGTCTTTTTCAAGATCCAGCTGTAAGTTTTTTATGCTGATCATATGATTTGCCAGCAGTTTGGTGGAAAGTTCAACCTGGTTGTTGGTCACAGCACTCATTACCATATTGACAGCAAAGAGCGCAAGCAGTACCGAGAGGATCGTAAGGATCCTCAGTTTAACTGACTTTTTCATTATTACCCTCCTTGATACAAGCGACCGTTCACCCAATAATACGACCGCTGATTATAGATTTACCGAAATTAGCACAAAAGCCGCATAGTCGGAGGCTTTTTGAACAACTGGTATGTTTTACGGGATAAATGGCATGGGAACGGTCTTTACATCCGATTTATTTTTTCTTCCTTTACAAACAGAAAAAAAGATGATAAACTTTTGACAAATCGGCTAATTATATATAACCAACAATATAAGCCACAAATTTAGGAGGAAAAAATATGTCCAGAGCAAAACAGTCAATGGACGGTAACACCGCTGCGGCTCACGTAGCCTATGCATTTACTGATGTTGCTGCCATTTACCCGATCACTCCGTCCAGCCCCATGGCAGACTATGTTGACCAGTGGTCAGCACAGGGACAGGAAAACATCTTCGGTAACCAGGTTAAGGTTGTAGAAATGCAGTCTGAAGCAGGTGCCGCAGGTACTGTTCATGGTTCACTTGCTGTCGGAGCCATCACAACAACATTCACAGCTTCCCAGGGTCTTCTTCTGATGATCCCCAACATGTATAAGATCGCTGCAGAGCAGCTTCCCTGCGTATTTGACGTTTCAGCACGTTGCGTAGCTACACAGTCACTCAACATCTTCGGTGACCACTCCGACGTTTATGCCTGCCGTCAGACAGGTTTCGCTATGCTTTGCGAATCCAATCCTCAGGAAGTTATGGATCTCTCTCCCGTAGCTCACCTTGCAGCTATCGAGGGTAAGGTTCCTTTCCTTAACTTCTTCGACGGTTTCCGTACATCTCACGAGATCCAGAAGATCGAGAAGTGGGACTACGCAGATCTTAAAGAAATGTGCAACATGGATGCTGTTAAGGCTTTCCGTGAGCATGCACTTAATCCTGAGCATCCCGCTATGCGCGGTTCTCACGAGAACGGTGACGTTTTCTTCCAGCACAGAGAAGCATGCAACCCCGTTTATGATGCACTTCCTGCTGTTGTTAAGAAGTACATGGGCAAGATCAATGAAAAGCTCGGTACAAATTATGACCTCTTTAACTACTATGGTGCTAAGGACGCTGACAGAGTCATCGTTGCCATGGGTTCCATCTGCGACGTTGCAGAGGAAGTTATCGACTATCTGACTGCTAAGGGTGAGAAGGTTGGTCTCATCAAGGTTCGTCTCTACAGACCTTGGGTTTCCGCTGCTTTCCTTGAGGCACTTCCCAAGACAGCAAAGAAGGTTGCTGTTCTTGACAGAACAAAAGAGCCCGGATCACTCGGTGAGCCTCTCTACCTCGATGTTGCTACAACACTTCGTGAGGCAGGTCTCAACGACGTTATCCTTACAGGCGGACGTTACGGCCTTGGTTCCAAGGACACACCTCCGTCATCCGTATTTGCTATTTACACAGAGCTTGCTAAGGCAGAGCCTAAGAGCCGTTTCACCATCGGTATCGTAGATGATGTTACAAACCTTTCTCTTCCCGAAGTTAAGCCCGCTCCCATCACAGCTACACCCGGTACCGTAGAATGCAAATTCTGGGGTCTCGGCGGTGACGGAACAGTCGGAGCAAACAAGAACTCCACAAAGATCATCGGCGATCACACCGACAAGTACATCCAGGCATACTTCCAGTATGACTCCAAGAAGACAGGTGGTATCACAATTTCTCACCTTCGTTTCGGTGACAAGCCCATCCGTGCTCCTTACTACATCAACCAGGCAGACTTCGTAGCTTGCCACAACCCTTCTTACGTTATCAAGGGTTACAAGATGGTTCAGGATGTTAAGCCCGGCGGAATCTTCATGATCAACTGCCAGTGGTCCGATGAGGAAGTTGCTGAGCACCTTCCTGCAGAAGCAAAGAGATACATCGCTAAGAACAACGTTCAGCTCTACACCATCAACGCTATCGATAAGGCTATCGAGATCGGTATGGGTAAGAGAACAAATACTATCCTTCAGTCCGCATTCTTCAAGCTTGCAAATGTAATGCCCATCGATGAGGCAGTTGATTACATGAAGGCAGCTGCAAAGAAGTCCTACGGTAAGAAGGGTGACGCAGTAGTTGAAATGAACTACAAGGCAATCGACGCAGGTGTTGATGCCGTTCACAAGGTAGAAGTTCCCGCTGACTGGGCTAATGCTCAGGACGAGAAGAAGGAGATCAAGCGCGCAGGCCGTCCCGCTACAGTTAAGATGGTTAACGAACTTCTTGATCCCATCGGTCTCATGGACGGTGATTCACTTCCCGTTTCCGCATTCAAGGACATTGCAGACGGTCAGTTCGAGACAGGTGCTTCCCAGTACGAGAAGCGTGGTACCGCTGTTATGGTTCCCGAGTGGAATCCCGAAGCATGCGCTCAGTGTAACTCCTGTGCATTCGTATGCTCACACGCTACCATTCGTCCTTTCATCCTTAACGCTGACGAAGTTAAGGCAGCTCCTTCTCAGATCAAGCTTGCAGCTTCCAAGCATGCAGTTGACACAACAATGCAGTACACAATGAGCGTTTCTCCTCTTGACTGCATGGGTTGCGGCGAGTGCGTAACTGTTTGTCCTGCAGCTGAAAAGGGCGCTCTCAAGATGGTTCCTCAGGAAACACAGTCCAATGAGCAGCCTGTATTCGATTACCTCGTTGCAAACGTTGGTAAGAAGGAGATCAAGCCTGTATTTACAGACGTTACACCCATCGGTTCTCAGTACAATCAGCCTCTGCTTGAGTTCTCAGGCTCCTGCGCAGGATGTGCCGAGACATCATATGCAAGACTCATCACCCAGCTCTTCGGTGAGAACATGTACATTTCCAATGCTACAGGATGTTCTTCCATCTGGGGTGGTCCCGCAGCTACATCACCTTACACAGTAAACAAGGATTCCTTACAGGGTCCCGCTTGGTCCAACTCCCTCTTCGAGGATAACGCAGAGCACGGCTTCGGTATGTACCTTGGCCAGAAGGTTCTTCGTGACCAGCTCATCGCTAAGCTCGAGAAGATGTGCGCAGGCGAGAAGGCTCCCGAAAGCCTCAAGGCTGCTATCAAGCAGTTCCTTGCTACAAAGGATGACACAAGAAACAATACAAAGGATGCAAACGCTCTCATTGCAGAACTCGAGAAGTTCGAGCCCAACTGCGAATGCGGATGCGCTTCCGAGATCCTTGCAAAGAAGCAGTACCTCGCTAAGAAGTCCGTATGGATCTTCGGTGGTGACGGATGGGCTTACGATATCGGTTTCGGCGGTCTCGACCACGTTCTTGCTTCCGGTGAGAATGTAAACGTTATGGTATTCGATACAGAAATGTACTCCAATACAGGCGGACAGGCTTCCAAGGCTTCCAACGTCGGTGAAGTTTGCCAGTTCGCTGCAGCAGGTAAGGAGATCAAGAAGAAGTCTCTTGCAGAGATCGCTATGAGCTACGGCTATGTATACGTTGCTCAGATCGCTCTCGGTGCTAACCCTGCTCAGGCAGTTAAGGCAATCGCTGAAGCTGAAGCTTACGACGGACCTTCACTCATCATCGGCTACGCTCCCTGCGAACTCCACGGAATCGCTAAGGGCGGTATGAACCACTGCCAGGATGAAATGAAGAAGGCTGTTAAGGCAGGTTACTGGAACCTCTTCTCCTTCAACCCTGCACTCAAGGCAGAAGGAAAGAATCCTTTCACCCTTACATCCAAGGCAGGCGACGGAAGCTATCAGGAATTCCTCAACAATGAGTCACGTTACACATCACTCATCAAGGCATTCCCTGATCGTGCTACCGATCTCTTCGCTAAGTCAGAGACTCTTGCAAGCGAGAGATATGAACATCTCTTAAAGCTTGTTGAACTCTACAAGTAATTAAAAATACGCATTGTATCTTTTCCCGGCAGGCATATGATTGCTTGCCGGGTTTTTTGTAGGCACTCCCTCTTTACTATTTTTTCTGATTTGATTATAGTAGTAGTGTAAAACGATTTTACGGAGAAGGATTATGGGAACTACGAAAGTTTTGATCGTTGATGATGAAAAATATGTCAGAAGCGGCATTAAGAATGAGACTGACTGGGGTCTCATCGGCTGCGAGGTCGTGGGAGAGGCGGCGGACGGCAGTGCCGCGCTGGAGTTGGCCATGGAATTAAAGCCGGACCTTGTTATCTCAGACATTAAAATGCCTGTAATGGACGGTATCGCCTTTACGGGAAAGCTGCTGGAAAAACGACCCGCCACCAAGGTGATCTTCCTGACGGCTTTTTCAGACTTTGAATATGCACGGCAGGCAGTGAGACTGGGAGTCTCGGATTATCTTCTGAAGCCCTTTAAAGATGGAGAGCTGGAGGCCTCGATACAGAGACTTCTTCATCTTCATCCAAATGCGCCTGCGTCGCTGAAAGATGCGGAAGAAGAGATGATCCCTCTGATAAACAAGAATGAGATCTCCAATCGATACATAATCGAAGCCATTGATTACATCGAAAAGCATTATCCCGAAGAGGACTTTTCGGTAGGAAAAATGGCAGAAGCCCTCGGAGTCAGCGACGGTCATCTGAGCCGTCTCTTTAAGTCGGAAACCGATATGGGGATCAACAACTACCTCACCCGGTACAGGATCCGTAAGGCAATGGATCATTTAAAGGATGTGCAGGTCAAAGTCTACGAGGTAGCGGAAAAAGTGGGTTATCAGGACATAGCGTATTTCTCCAACACCTTTAAGAAACTGACGGGAAGGACTCCCTCGGATTATCAGCTTAAAGGGCTTGGGTGAAACAAAGAAGAGCCAAAGGGTACTTTCATCCGGGCTCTTTTTGTGTTTCCGGAGGGCTCAAAGATTTCTTCCATATTTCAGGTATCTGTGATATAATTTTTCAAAGTATGCTTTAACGAAACCAAAGGGAAGGGTAGATATGAAGATCAATATTTATTACGGCGGACGTGGTTTAATTGAAGATTCGACTCTGTATGTGCTCCAGAAGGTTACGGAAGTTTTGGAAGAGCTTCGTGTGGAAGTGAAGAGATACAACCTCTATGAATGTAAAAACGAGATTGCTGCTCTTTCCTCCAGCATTAAAAACGTTGACGGGATCATTCTGGCCGCAAATCTTGAATGGTACGGTATCGGCGGACTTCTTCATGAGTTTCTGGATGCCTGCTGGCTGTATGCGGACAAGGAGAGGATCAGGAAGATCTACATGATGCCCATAGTTGTGGCCAATTCCTTTGGTGAAAGGGAAGCGGAGCACACCTTGAACAAGTGCTGGGAACTTCTGGGGGGCCGTCTGGCGTCCGGGATCACAGCCTACGTTAAGTCACAGTCGGAATTTGAGACGGATCCGGATTACGCAAACATCATCGAAAAGCGTGCAGAAGATCTGTATCGTACCATAAATCAGAACCCGAAGACTCTGCCCAGTTCAACATCCATGCTGATGCTGGAAAAGTTTGAGCATGCGGCTCTGCCGCTGACACCTGAAGAGAGTGAGCAGCTGTCCAAGTACGTTTCGGATGACAAGTATGTTAAGAAACAGAAGGAAGACATAGAAGAACTTTCTGAAATGTTCTCTTCCCTCATGGGTCAGGGCGAGAGTGGTCAGGAGTTCATCAAAAACTTTAAGGAAAATTACATTCCCCCCAAGGATGACACAAAGGTCATCTTTGAACTGAAGATGACAGACACGGGCAAAACCCTTGTGATCGACATCAGTAAGGAAAGGCTCCGGATCTACTATGGTGAGTGCGAAAAGCCTGATGTCGTGGCAACGACCACCCATGAGACCATCAACCGTATAGTGAACGGACGTCAGACATTCCAGGGGGCATTCATGACCGGAGGGCTTTCCGCAAAGGGTGACTTTAAGGTAGTCAGGACATTTGACAATTACTTCAGATTCCAAAGACTGTAAAGAACAGACTTACAATAAATCCAAGAGGTAGATAAAGAGATGAGAAGATTTTTAGCCGGATTTTTAGCCATTGTCTTATTTGTGGCAACAATTGCGCCTTCAGTGGCTTTTGCGAAGTTCAAGGGTTACGGAGAGGACGGACAGGTCCATTCGGGGATCAATTACTCTGACATGGTCTTTGCCGGATACGACGGTAAGGAACTCAGAAAGATCATTAACGACATGAATACGAAAATGAAGGATGCGAAGAACGGTGACGCCATAGTTTCCGACTACGAAAAGATCATCGTTGAATTCGACATTTTCGCTACACAATATGCATTGAACAATGTGCGCTACTACAGCAATCCTCTGACGGAAGAGTACGCCGATCTTGAACTGGAGATGTCCTCACTCTGGACAGAACTGGCGGATGCAACACTCATTGCCATTCGTGAGGCACTCAAGTCCCCCTGCGGCGATGCGCTGAAAAAGCACATCAACGATGAGGAGCTTGTGGAGGATTACCTTGATTACGAGGATATGACCGAGCGTCAGCACGAGCTGGTCGCTGTGAGTAACGAGCTGGTTCAGGAATACAACTCATCTCAGGCAACCGAGTACGCTGTCAGCTACAAGGGAAGGCCCTGGACAAAGGCAGATGTGGAAGCAGCCTATGCCGCAGGCGACATCGATGATGCAGATTACGCTCAGATCAACCTCATGATCTCTCAGGCACGCAACAGGGAGGAAGCAGGCATATACGCCCGCCTTGTCAGTGCAAAGAACGAGCAGGCCCGGATCGAGGGTTATGATAACTATGCAGAGATGGCGTACAAGGATGTGTATCACAGAGATTACACAACGGATGACGCCAAGGAATTATATGCTTTAACGAAAAAATATCTTGTTCCCGTGTCGGAGAAGCTTTACTCCTGTTTTTACAGCGAGGCTATCCTTGTCGTGGACAAGATGTTCGGCGGCTATCTCATGGAAGATGAGAAGCTGGTGGAGCTGGTGGAGCCGTACATCGGAAAGGTCCACAAGGGACTGACGGAAGCCTACGACTATCTTAAAGACAATCACACCTACGATATGGACTATCTTGAAACCAAGATGAGCTTGGGATACACAACAAGCCTTTATCAATACGGCTGTCCTTTTATCTTTAACTGCCCTTCCGGCAGCTACTACGATGTGGAGACGCTGATCCATGAATTCGGTCATTACAACAATGCTTATCATAATGACGTGAACTGTCTGCTGGATCCCACAAACATGGATGTTGCGGAGATCCACTCCCAGGGCCTTGAAATGCTGATGTTCGAGTATTTCAACGAGATCTACGGAGATGAGACGGCAAATGCGGTACGTTTCGCAACACTTTACAACATGCTGAACTCTGTCATCGAGGGCTGTCTCTACGACGAGTTTCAGAACGAAGTATACAGCTATCCCGGAGAGATCACTGCCGAAGAATGCAACAGGATCTTCAGAAGACTCTCCACGGAGTACGGCTACAATTACGGGAACAACCTGGACGAGGCATATGACTGGGTAAACGTTTCCCACACCTTCCAGAGCCCCATGTACTACATCAGCTACGCAACCTCCGCTCTTGCGGCTCTTGACATTTTTGCCCTTGCCAGGGAAGACAGAAAAGAGGCGGTTGACCTGTACATGACACTCACCACCTACGGTCTCGACACTCCTTTCTGCGAGCTTCTTGAAACTGTGGGACTTCCCGACATTTTTGAAGAAAAGACCATAAGCACCATCGCAAGTGAACTGGATTCCTATACAACGGACCTTTACGCAAACGGTGCGGTAATGAAGCTTGGCATTAAGGTGCTTGTAATAGCGCTGGCTGTCATTCTTGTGCTGATCGCGGTCATTGTTGTTGTGATCGTATTGATCGTAAAGAAGAGAAAGAAAAAGAGACTTGCGGCAGAAGCTGCAGCGACGGCAGCAGTCGAAGGAGAAACAGTAGCGGCAGCGACGGCAATTGAAGCAGAAGCGGAAACTGAAGTTACTGCGGAAGCCGAAACAGAAGCGGAAGCTGAAGCACAGGATCCCGTAAACGAAGATAAAGAAGTATGATCAAAAGGATGAAGGAATGAACATTCTGATAAAAAACGTTCTTGCAGTTCTGCCTGAGAACGGCAAGGTTGCGGAAAGTGAAAAGGATATTGTAAAACAGGTAAACCTATGCATACATGACCAAAGGATCATTGCAGTTGGCGACGTTCCTGCGGATTTTAAAGCTGACAAGGTGATCGACGGAGCCGGAAAGCTGGCGATCCCCGGGCTCATCAACTGCCACACCCATTCCTACATGGCGTTCATGAGGAATGTGGCTGACGATCTTTCCTTTATGGACTGGCTTTTCGGGAAGATCGATCCGCTGGAGCAGAAAATGACGGATGAGGATGCCTACTGGGGCGCTTGTCTTGCCATTACGGAAATGATGAAGAGTGGTACCACCTGCTTTAATGATATGCAGATGAACATACATCAGACCACAAGAGCCGTAAGAGAATCGGGCATGAGAGCATCGATCTGCAGAGGACTTGTGGGCTCCGGAAATGATGAAGGCGGACAGAGAAGACTGAAGGAAGCTTTCGAAGAAAAGGAGGCTGCGGCAGATTGCGACAGACTCACGTTCATGCTGGGACCTCACGCTCCATACACCTGTGACGATGCCTACATGAGGATCGTTTCGGAAAGAGCGAAAAAGGAACACATGGGGATCCACGTTCATCTCTCCGAAAGCGAGAGCGAGATAGCGCAGATCAAAGAAAAGTACGGCTGTTCTCCAATTGAAATGGCTGAAAAGAACGGGCTGTTCGATGTAAACTGTATCGCTGCACATTGCGTTCAGATCACGGACAGCGACATAGAGATCCTTAAAAAACATAATGTAAACGTGGTTACGAACCCTGCCAGCAACATGAAGCTGGGCAACGGGTTTGCACCGGTAAAAAAACTCATTGATGCGGGTGTCAATGTTTGTCTCGGAACAGACGGAGCCGCCAGCAACAATTCATTGAACATGTTTCATGAAATGAGCCTTCTGGCGCTGATCCACAAGGGAGTTTACAGAAATCCCGAGTGCATTTCCGCTCAGGAGACCTTCAGGATCGCAACCATCAACGGGGCAAAGGCTCTCGGGCTCGAAAAAGAGATCGGCTCTTTGGAGGTGGGCAAAAAAGCGGATATCGTTTTGCTTGATCTCAACAATCCGTCACTTATGCCCCGGAACAATCTTGTAGCAGGACTTTCCTATTCCGCAAACGGTTCGGAGGTCGATACGGTGATCATTGACGGTAAATTGACCATGGAAGGAAGAAAGCTTCTGACGATGGATGAACAGAAAATATATGCACGGGTGAACGGTATCATCGAGCGCATGAACGCAGAGTAAGAAAAAGGAGCAGAAAATGAGCAGTGAAATCAGAGACATCAATCTGGCAGAGTCCGGAAGACAGAAGATCGAGTGGGTTAAGAGGAATTGCGATCTTTTGAGAACCCTTGAGGGCGAGTTTACAAAGGAGCAACCGTTTAAAGGAAAGAAGATCACTCTTTCGGTACATCTTGAGGCGAAGACAGCCTACCTTTGCAAGGTACTGGCGGCGGGTGGCGCAGAGATGCACATTACGGGATCCAATCCCCTTTCGACCCAGGACGACGTGGCAGCCGCTCTTGTGGCAGACGGCCTTGAGGTTCACGCCTGGTACGGAGCTACAGCGGAGGAGTACAATGCTCACATCCGCCACGCACTGGAATGTGGTCCCAACATCATCATCGATGACGGCGGAGATCTTGTGAACATGGTGCACAACGAAATGCCGGAGCTCATTCCCAACATCATCGGCGGCTGTGAAGAGACCACCACAGGCATAATCCGTCTGGAGGCAATGAACAAGGCAGGAAAACTGCAGTTCCCCATGGTCCGCGTTAACAATGCGGACTGCAAGCATTTCTTCGATAACAGATACGGCACGGGACAGTCGGTTTTTGACGGTATCAACAGAACCACGAACCTGATCGTTGCGGGCAAGAACGTTGTTGTTGCGGGTTACGGCTGGTGCGGTAAGGGAACTGCCATGAGAGCAAAGGGGCTCGGCGCAAGAGTCATCGTGACCGAGATCGATCCCGTAAAGGCCATCGAGGCAGTAATGGACGGTTTTGACGTAATGCCCATGAAGGAGGCTGCAAAGATCGGAGACTTCTTCATCACCGTAACAGGCTGCGAAAAAGTCATCGACGAAGAGGATTTCGCTGTGATCAAGGACGGCGCTGTCCTTTGCAACGCAGGACATTTCGACTGTGAGATCGACATGAAGAGACTTCGTGAGATCGCTGTCGAAAAGAAAGAGATGAGAAAGAACATCATGGGTTACAAGCTTCCCACAGGTCAGTGGATCTACGTTCTGGCAGAAGGACGTCTTGTGAACCTTGCAGCAGGCGACGGACATCCTGCGGAGATCATGGACATGAGCTTTGCCATCCAGGCACTTTCCGCAAAGTATCTGGTAGAGCACGGCAGAGAACTCAAGGAGAAGCTCATTGACGTTCCCAGAGAGGTTGACGAGGCAGTTGCCGTAAGAAAGCTCAAATTCCTGGGGAAGGAGATCGACGTACTCACCCCCGAACAGGACAGGTACCTTCACAGCTACAACGTGGAGTAAAGCATATAAAAGGAGTCACAAATGAGAATTGGAATCATCGGAGCAATGGAATCTGAGATCGGTGGACTTCGGGACGCTCTTGTAAACGTCAAAGTTGTGAAGAAAGCCGGAATGGAGTTCTTTCAGGGCATCATGTCCGATTGCGGCAATGAAGTCATCGTGGTGAAATGCGGTGTGGGGAAAGTCAATGCAGGCATATGTGCCGAGATCCTTTGCGAATGCTTTAAGGTTGATTGTCTGATCAACACCGGAGCCGCAGGAAGCCTGAATCCAAAGATCGACATCGGGGACGTGGTGCTTTGCACCGAAGCGGTTCAGCATGACATGGATTGCAGAGGTTTCGGTTCTCCCATCGGAAAGATACCCTTCATGAAGACTTCTGAATTTCATGCGGACGACAAGCTTCGTTCTCTGGCAAAGTCGGTCTGCGAGAAGGTCTGCACCGACATCAGCGTGTTTGAAGGGAAGATCGCAACGGGAGATCAGTTTATCTGCGACAAAGAGAGAAAGAAGTTCATTACCGAGAATTTCGGAGCGCTCTGCTGTGAAATGGAAGGAGCTGCCATCGCTCAGACCGCATTTTTGAACGAAGTTCCTTTTCTCATCATCCGAGCCATCTCGGACAAGGCCGACGATTCGGCTGAAATGGATTACCCCGCATTCGAGAGGATGGCGGCTTGGCATTCCATAAAAATATTAACGGAAATGGTGGGCATGCTTTAAAAAGCTACAGAATATGAAGACATTTAAAAAAGTACTTAATTACATCTTTATAGACGGCCTTGGCGGAATGGCGCTGGGCCTCTTTGCCACTCTGATCATCGGTACCATCATCAAGCAGGTGGGATCCTACATCCCCGGTATGATCGGGACCTACATCGTCTACATCGGATCCATGGCCTGTTCCCTCACAGGTGCGGGCATAGGCTGCGGTGTTGCGGTCAAATTTAAGGAAAAGCCCCTCGTGATCTTTTCAGCCGCCAGCTGCGGTATGATCGGAGCCTATGCTTCAAAGATCATCGCAGGAACTGTTTTCACCACAGTGACCACTCTTGCGGGCCCCGGAGAACCGCTGGGAGCTTACATTGCAGCACTCACAGGTATCACCCTCGGACGTCTCGTTGCGGGAAAAACAAAGCTGGATATCCTTGTGACACCTTCGGTCACCATACTTTCAGGTGCGGTAGCGGGGTTGGTCTTCGGTCCTCCCATCTCTGCATTCATGACCTGGCTGGGGAACATTGTTAACTGGTCCACGGAGCAGCAGCCTATCCTTATGGGCATACTTGTTTCCGTTATCATGGGTATGGTTCTCACTCTTCCCATTTCATCCGCTGCTCTCGGTCTCATTCTCGGACTTTCGGGTCCTGCTGCGGGCGCTGCCACCATCGGTTGCTGCTGTAATATGATCGGATTTGCCGTTTCAAGCTACAGAGAGAACGGTATCGGAGGCTTCTTTGCACAGGGACTGGGTACCAGCATGCTTCAGGTTCCAAACATCATGAAGAAGCCGGTGATCTGGCTTCCTGCCATTATTTCGTCCGCGATCCTGGGACCCATTGGTATCACTCTTTTCGGTATGACCAACAATGCGACGGGATCCGGAATGGGAACCAGCGGACTTGTGGGACAGCTCATGACCTGGCAGGTGATGACAGAGACCGAAAGCCCATGGATCGTTCTGATCAAGATACTTGTTTTCCATTTCCTTCTTCCCGGAGTGATCTCCTTTGTGATCTCTGAGATACTTCGCAAAAAGGAGATCATTAAGTTCGGTGATCAAAAACTCGAAGTCTGAAAATGAAAATCTGCCCGAGGCAAGGACCGAGGGCTTTTAATGAGGAGGCACTATGAGTGATTGTATTTTTTGTAAGATAGCAAACGGCGAGATCCCCTCCGCTACGATCTTTGAAAATGAAGATGTGCGCGTGATCCTTGACATTGCCCCTGCTGCAAAGGGACATGCCATCATGCTTGTTAAGAAGCATGTGGCAAACATTTTTGAACTTGATGCGGAAACTGCAGGCAGGGTCTTCTCGGTAGTACCGAAAATTGCGGAAGCGATCAAAAATGTAACGGGCTGTGACGGAATGAACATCCTGCAGAACAACGGAACTGCCGCAGGACAGACTGTTTTCCATCTTCACATCCATTTCATTCCCAGATTCGAGAATGACACAGTGAACGTAAAATGGGCTACCGGAGGTTACGCAGAGGGAGAAGCGGCTGAACTGGCAAAGAAGATAGCAGAGAAGATAGGAAAATTGTCCTGACTGTTCACGCCTTACTTTATTAAATATATAGAAAACTTTCCTAAGGAACGTGCATTTGCTTAAAAAGATGATATAATTTATATCAACGTTCATATAAAAGGAGTTTCATATGAGAGACTTTTTCATTTTTCTCTATGTACTCGTGGTTCTGATAGCGGGTGTGTTTGCAGTATTCATTAAGGCGAGGGACAGAAGTATCGGTCGAAAGATCCGTGGCTGTGTGATAGTGGGTGGCTCTGCAACCCTGTTTTTTGCCATAGCCTACTTCTCAAGCAGTGAAGTGGCGGCTTTGCTCATGTACTCTGTGTTCCTGATACTTGTTGAGTGGGAGATCTTTCTCCTTCTCCTTTTTGTATGTGATTTCACCAGGATCATCCGCATCCCCGCTCCGGCAATGTGGGCCATGGTGGGACTGAACGTGATCAGTATTGTCTTTCACATAATAAATGTCTTTACCGGGAATCTGTTCGACATGGAGCAGTTCCCTGTTTACGGCGGTGTTTTTTACATGGGTGCGCCCAAGTCACCCCTTTTCTTCTATAGAGTAGGCATATGCGCCCTCTATTCGATTGGCAGCGTTGTGGCTCTTATTGCAAAAGCTGTGAAGAGTCCAGGATTTTACAAGAAAAAATTTATATCCATTGCTGTGATCCTGATCATTCAGCCATTGATCGACAATTTCATAAACCTCACACAGAGCATAACGTTCCTGTCAGGCATATTATACGGTCTGGAGCCTGTGTTCATCGGATATTATCTTCTTGTATACGGTAAATCCAGGATCGTGGGAGATATGCTTGCGGTGACCGTGGGAGACATGCCTACAGCCATGCTGTGCTTCGACAACGACGGAAACTGCATCTATTACAACCGGCTGGCTTCCGAGATCTTTAAGCTGGGAGACGACAACCCTTATGGACTCATGGAGTACCTTTCGGGCAGGTTCCCGGGACTTGATTACGAGCACACGGAGAACGGAGCAAGAACGGACACCTTTGAGTTAAAAGGTGACAACCACTATTTTGAATCCTCCTACAAAAAGATCTATGACAAAAAGAATAATTTTGTGGGCTTCTACCTGGTGTTCAGTGACAGGACGAAGAACATCACGGATCTGAAGACCGAACAATACAAAGCAAGTCACGATAATCTGACAGCCATATACAACAGCGACGGCTTTGAAGCAAAAGTTAAACAGCTTCTTGCGGAAGAGCCGGATGTTCCGAGAGTGATAGTCTGCAGTAATATCAAGGACTTCAAGATGATCAACGACCTGTTCGGAAGCAAGGTTGCAGACGGTGTTCTTGTGAACATTGCCCGACAGCTCATCAAGAACTGCAGTGGAACGGACAGTGTTCCCGCAAGACTTGACAATGACAGGTTTGCTCTTTGCATGCGTAAGGACCGTTATTCCGACGAACTGTTCAATGAAGTGGCCCAGAAGGCGGTACGTGTCCCCGGAAACGAGTACTACAAGGTCTTCTGTTACATCGGAGTTTATGAGATCACCGACAAGAGTATCCCTGTGCCCGAGATGTGCGAAAAAGCTATGCTCGCCATGGAGCAGATCAAAGGGAATTACAACATCCGCGTGGCCCATTACAATGCCGAGATCAGCGACAAACTGAAGAAAGAGCAGGAGATCGTTGCGGAACTCAAGCATGCTATCGAGAACAAGGAATTCACCTTCTACATTCAGCCAATTGTTGATAAAGACGGCTACGGAGAAGGCGGAGAAGCGCTGGCAAGATGGGTGCGCCCGAAGAAGGGTGTCGTTCCCCCCGCATCCTTTATACCTGTGTTTGAACGTACCGGTTTTATCACGGTGCTGGACAAGTACATTTGGGAAAAGGCCTGTGAAGTGCTGAGACAATGGCAGAATATCGGAATTACGGACAAGTACCTTTCCGTAAACATTTCGCCGAGAGATTTTTTCTATGTCGATGTTTACAACACTCTGACCCTGCTGGTGCAGAAGTATGGTATCAGCCCGCAGAATCTGAAACTTGAGATCACGGAAAGTGCCATTATGGCAGATTTGGAAAACCGTGTGAACCTCATTAAGAAGTTCAAGGACTTCGGTTTCACCGTTGCCATGGATGATTACGGTAAAGAGAATTATTCCATGGGAGCTCTTAAGGATATTCCCGTGGATGCCATCAAGATCGACATGAAATGTCTCAAGGAATCGGAAAATGACAGCAAGAGCAAGGAGATCCTGAAATCTCTGCTGGATCTGGCAAAGCAGCTGGATTTCAAGACCATTACCATGGGCGTGGAAACGGAAGAACAGGTGAACTCCCTTGTAGAAATGGGCGGAGAACTGTTCCAGGGTTACTTCTTTGCAAAACCCATGTCCGTTGAAGATTTTGAACAGGAGTACATGGGACTCGGTGCAGAAGACGGCTCCGAATTCAGCGATCTGATAAAGAACGCCACCGCAGGTCTCGAAGAGGAAGAAGAACGCAAGGAAGCAGCAGAAGCGGCAGAATTGGAAGAGGCTGAAGAGATGGCAAGAGTACTGGCCGGAGAAACCGGTGAGGAGGCAGAAGCTGAAAATGCAGAACAGGCCGAAGCAACAGAAGAAGCAGCTTCCGATACCGAGGCTGAAAAGAATGAATGATAACAGCCGATGATATTTAAATAAATAGCAGGGCGGTAAGCCGGAAAAATGAACAGAAACCAGATAGTAAGAAGAATAAAGGAGAAAAATCTGATAGCGGCGGTCAAGGATGACGAAGGACTTGAAAAAGTGCTTAAAACCGACATCGGAGTTGTCTTCGTCTTGTACGGTGATGTTCTTTCTCTGGAGGATATCGTAAAAAGGATCAGAGATGCAGGAAAGGCAGCTATCGTCCATATGGATCTGATCTCGGGACTCAATTCCAAAGAGATCAGCGTAGACTTTATAAAAACAAGAGTCCACGCGGACGGGATCATTTCTACCAAGCAGAATCTGATAAAACGGGCCAAGGAACTGACCCTGTTTACCGTTATGCGGTTCTTCGTGATAGATTCCATGGCACTTGTGAACCTGAACAGGCAATGCAGCGCGGTGGTTCCCGACTGTATCGAGATACTTCCCGGTCTCATGCCGAAGATAATCAGGAAGCTTTCGGAATCCGAACCCTATCCCCTGATAGCGGGAGGACTGATCTCCGATGAGGAGGACATCAGATCCGCCCTTGATGCAGGAGCGGTGGCGGTTTCCACAACAAATATGGATCTATTGACAAAATAAGACATTTACAGATATGAAAACGAATAAAAAGAATGAAGGGGAAGATTATGAAGGTAGGAATCAGGACACCGTCTATAAAAAAATCAATAAGGGCGCGTACAACTGGGAAATATAAGAGAAAGTTTAAAAGATTAGTGAACCCGTTCTATGGCAAAAAGGGAATGGGTTGGATAAAGAATCCGTCAAGAGCATTCAAAAACAAGATTTATCATAAGACAACTATTTCGGCAAGAAGTGCAGTTAAGGGAACAGGTAACTTAATCGGGATGATACTATATTATTTGTTTTGGGTGCCGATTAAGTGGATGTTCATACTTGTATGGATACTCCTGAAATATACATGCTTAGGAATTGCTTGGCTCTTTGTAGCAGCTTATAACGGGACTGTATGCCTGGTTGAAAAAATCGTAAATGCTAAAAGAGAAGATGCACCTCCTGGTGAAGAAGATGCCGCTTATGAATCTGACTATGATAATTAGGAATACTCTGATGCTAAGACATTTACAGATATGAAAACGAATAAAAAGAATGCCACATAAGCATGTGCTCTTTGGCATTCTTTTTTTACGGTATAAGAGTCGGAAGATGTTCAGCCGACATATGCACGGTTACTTAAGTGCCTCGTCGGGGACTTCAAGCGTAAAGGTGTTGTCCAGGATGTTGTCGATACGGGCCTGATAGTAGTAGAGCACCAGGTTGTTGGAAACATTCATTTCCTCCGCTTCCGCCACGAAGAGCACTGGACGCAGAGTGTTGTAATCAAACAGCGCCCGTGCTTTGAAAGTCTTGTTGAACTTTCGTTTGTAGCTTCCGTCAGTGAGGAGGGACAGGATCTCAGTAAAATCCACCGCACAATCCATCTCGATCTCGTAACCCGCATCCGGATCGGAAGTGATCATGACAGGGTTAAGGAGTGCGATATTGCCGTTACGGGCTATGAGAGTTATGCCTTGCGGAACCGAGCCTGCTGAGGATTTCTGTTTGTTCCATTTGTTCGGCTGGGCTGAAGACTGAGTGTAGGTCATGACATTTGATGAATTGATCACGTCGTAGATCTCGTTACTCAGGTACTGCTCCGATGAGCCGGAATTCAGCCAAAGATCTGTGCTGGTGTGGACGATGTTTTTGTAACTCTCGGAGTTTGAATACATTGTATAATACATGTTTGTGACATCGCCGTCGGAATCTGTCTGTCGCAGGTCAACCATGATACTGGTGGTTGCCATAAGATCGGGATAGGCTTCATAAAGAAGGTTTAAAAGATAGGCGGCGGTGGGGGCTCCCGAAGGCTTTGGAGCTCTGGTGGGAGTGGGTGTCGGCGTTTTTGTCTTCTGAGGAGTGGGTGTCTTGGTAGCCGTCTTTCCCGGTGTCGTGGATGAAGTACCCTTTGTGGGTGTGGGAGTTGCTGTCACCGTTCCTGATTCGTAAGGGTCCGGATCTCCGTTGGGAAGAGTAATGGGTGTAGGTGTGGGAGTCGGAGAAACACCGGGTTTCAGAGTGGGCGTGGGCTTTGTCTGAACATAGGGTGTGGGAGTGGCAGGTTTCGCATACTTGGGAGTGGGTGTTGCAGTCTGACCATACTGTTCTCTGACATCATTCTCAGCCTTTTGCAAAGCTTCTTCTATAGTCATTGTGGGGGTCGGTGTATCGTGGGTTACGGGAGTTGCCGTGGCCCAGACAGAAATGCTCCTTGTGGGTGTGGGAGAAGGAGTTGAGGTGGGCACGGGGCCGTTGATCATCTCCCGCACATTTGTGCATCCAGCGGCAGTGGCTACAAATGCAAAAAAAGCGATATAGAGTAAATTTCGTTTAAAATTCATCATCTTAAGTCCTTCTTGTGTTTTTGAGGCGTCGATTCATCATATTTTTATATCGACATTATTGGGAGAATAATTCATAGTCAAAAATCTGTCAAGAGGTAAATCACGGGTGGGAACAGTTAACATTAATCGCTATCTCAACCTTGAAAGTCACTTCCAAGGCGGTTTACTTTTGTGCTGATTTGATATACCATATATCTCGCGGGAGGTGCTGCTTATGATGCCGGCGGGAACGCTGATCATGGCGTTGTTTGGATAATGTTTGGGCCAATGAAGGGAGAAAAGATGAAAAACACAGACGAAGAATTAATTAAGATATTACCGACAAAAAGACAGCTGGATTACCTGACCGGCGGCTTTTACGGATTTGTCCATTTCACGGTGAACACATTTACGGGCCGTGAGTGGGGAGACGGCACGGAGTCGGAAAGCGTGTTTAATCCTGATAAACTTGACACGGCACAATGGGTGACCGCGGCAAAGAACGCGGGAATGAAGGGCCTGATACTTACATGTAAGCACCACGACGGCTTTTGCCTTTGGCCCAGCAGGTACACGGAGCACAGCATAAAGAATTCCCCGTACAAAAACGGACAGGGGGACATTGTAAGGGAACTTTCCGATGAATGCAGAAGGCAGGGCCTTAGATTCGGAATCTATCTGTCACCCTGGGACAGGAATTGCCGTCTTTACGGCAGCGGCAAAGAATATGACGACTATTACATAGATCAATTGACGGAACTTCTTACGGGCTACGGCGACATTATGGCCGTATGGCTGGACGGAGCCTGCGGAGAAGGACCCAACGGCAAGAAGCAGAAATATGACTGGGACAGATATTTTGAGACGGTGAGACGGCTGCAGCCCAACGCCGTTATTTCCATATGCGGACCGGACATTCGCTGGTGCGGAAACGAGGCGGGGCAGACAAGGACTTCCGAGTGGAGCGTTGTGCCCGCTTATCTGAGAGACGCCGAGAAAACGTCAAGCGAAAGCCAGAAAGAGGACAGCACTGAATTCAGGGAAAGAAAACTGAATTCCATGACCATGGATCTCGGAAGCAGGGAGGTTGTTGCGGACGCAGGCGAGCTTGCTTTCTATCCTGCAGAAGTTGACGTGTCCATCCGTCCCGGCTGGTTCTACCACAGCGAGGAAGATAATAAAGTAAAGTCCGTTGACGAGCTTTGGAAGATATATAAAGATTCCGTGGGAGGAAACTGCACGTTGCTTTTAAACATTCCCCCCGACACTCACGGCCGCTTCGGAGAGGCTGACGTAAAGGCTTTGAACGCCCTTGGAGAAAAGATCGGGGCAGCGTTTAAGACGGATCTTGCAGAAAAGGCTTCCGAAGAAGTCATAAAGGACGGCAAAAGGCAGGAGCACAGCCTTAACTGGCAGGAAGAACAGAAGATCCGTTTCGTTGTTTTGAAGGAAGATCTCACAAAGAGCCAGAGAGTTGAGAAATTTGAGATCCTTGATGATTCGAAGGTTATTTTCACCGGTACCACGATCGGAGCAAAGAAGATCGTGGAATTTGAAAAGCCGGTAAGGACAAAGAAGCTTACGGTTAAGATAACGGATTCAAGGGTATGCCCGGAACTGCTGACCATAGAAGTCTATTAAAGCTGAAACAATTGAAATCTCAGAACGGCACTTTTAAGATTGTTTCTTGCAGATATGCAAAAATAATCAATTTAGACATATTTGCGGTGGTGTTTTATTTTGGGGTGTGGTAAATTGTAAAAATCAAAAGTAAGTATTGATACCGGACTCAATCCCGGTAAAGAAGAGGGCTTCGTATCATGGTTAAAAAAAGTATAAAAAAAGTTACCGATTACCGTTTCTTTTTTATCGTCGGGATTAACATAATTGAACCTATCGGAATGTTGATTAGGCACTTTCGGAGGATCAATACGGTCATTTTACCGCTTCTATGCTATTTTATTATTTCAGTGATCGTTTCTGTAGTCATATGGACAATTACGGAAAAAATCAAAAAGAACTATGAAAAGCTGATTCTTCCAATTATGCTTGGAATGATAATTATGGATCAGGGATTAAAATGCCTGGTCGATAGAGCAGTTACTGAACAGATAGTATTGATACCGAGGGCTTTAAGAATATACAAGATACACAACCTGAATGAAATGGCTGCCTTAAATCTTTTGCATATTTCGATTGATCATCGTGCGGTTATAGGCATAAAGGTGCTTCTTTGTGTGTTAATCCTCATTTTCTATCTTGTACAAAAGAGGAAAGTGAACAATATTTATCTTACTATGGGCTTTACACTGCTTATTTCTGCCTGTGTTGCCAATATCCTGGATTCCGTATTTTGGCCGGGAACACTGGATTTTATCAGTTTTACGGATTTGGTATGTGTGGATGTAAAAGATTTTTATGTTATTCCCGGTGCATCAATGTTCGTATACGGAATGATTAAGGATAAAGAATAACTATGAAAAGACGGTTAATCTTAATAGTATTGTTATTGTTTATTGTGATATTCGGAGTAATAGACAGTATAGAATACATTCTTTCAAAAGACTTTGGAATACAGATGATAGGCAATGTGGCATTATATTTATTTGAAATTATTGTTACCATATTGCTTGTAAAAGTAAGTAGTAAGTAGGGGGACGGAGAATGAAAAAGGAAAATCTGATCTTGTTTTCAAAAATGCTGATCTTATACTATGTCATCGGCGCTATTGCATTCGTCATTGTGTTCTTCACTATCGGCAAGATGCCTTGGCCTGACGTTATTTGCGATGCGTTTGCGGGAATTGGCTTTGCAGCGGTTATTATCTGTTTGTGTAAGTCGGAAGAAAAAGAAACTACCGATGAAAACATGCTTAAAATGTTTAAACACTATAATCTTAAGGTTTACGAAAAAGATGGCTATATGATAGGCAGATTTCGAGGAATAAGACGCTTGTTTTTTAAAGATATTGAATACAGACGCGGTTCCAACAGAATAACAGGACCTAAGAATATAATATCAAAATATAGCAGGAATCCAAATAATTCTTAATTGAGCTTTCCTGACGGAGCACGTTACACTTATTGACTGTATAACAGTAAAATATTAAACTTTTTTGGCAAATTGATGGGAGGGTTTCAAAATGAAAAAAAGTAAAGTAAGTTTCGGGCGATTGAAAATGTTATTTATGATTGTAGCGTGTGTTATTATCCAGTTAGTGCTTATGACAGTAAGCAGAGACGAAGTTCTGACAATGCCTGAAGGAATATTCCATGCCATCATAGTGTCAGCCGCCCTTTTTACCTTTGCATACGCTGACGGAAGAGCGGTCATTGACGAGAGGGAAAAAAGCAGTGAATCCGGCGGGTTAAAGTTTCTGAAAAAGGAAAGCGTGAGTTTGATAGTTTGTGTTGCAGGTGGAATATGTGCAGCTCTGATCGCTTATTTATCCGTAAAAACATCAAGCCGGATATTGCTTATCGCTTCATTAATTCCTTCAATACTTGCTTTTGATATTCCTTATGAATTGTATATAAACAAAAAGGATGCGAAAAACGTTGTTCTCCGCAGAGTTGTTCTGATCGCGGAGATTGTAATTTCCACAGTATTGATCTATTGGTTATTGCAGTGCTTTCATAATGTTATGAATGGGTAAAACAAAGAGATATGCATCTTGTTTTGTTGGAAGGGGAAATCTTTTTATTGATTTTTCCCTGAATAAGGTATAAAATTATCATATATATTGCAAGAGATTCGGAGTCATGCAAATTATTACGGAGGTTATCGGTTCTTTAACCGGATCCTTCGCAGTATTTTGTATGACTCTATTTTGATTTTGAACCACGTCCCAACGGTTCAAAAAAGGAGGAAAAAACTATGTATGATGTCTGCATTATAGGTGCAGGGGTGACCGGAAGCTCGATCGCCCGCGAGCTTTCGAAATACGATCTTAAGACGATCGTTGTCGAGCGCGGGCTGGATGTCTGCGAAGGCACTTCGAAGGCCAACAGCGGTATCGTTCATGCAGGATTTGACGCTGAGCCCGGTACGCTGAAAGCGAAACTGAACAGAGAAGGAAACGAAAGGATGGAGCAGCTTTCCAAGGACCTGGACTTTTCCTTTAAAAGAAACGGATCCATGGTCATATGCTGCGAAGAGAGCGGCATGGACACCCTTAAAAAGCTGATGTCAAACGGTGAAAAGAACGGTGTCAAAAACATGAAGATCATTTCCGGAGATGAAGCGAGAGCAAAGGAACCAAATCTCTCGAAAAACGTGATAGCGGCTCTTGACGTGCCTATGGGAGGCATAGTCTGCCCCTTCGAGCTCACGATCGCTTTGGCCGAAAATGCCTGCGTCAACGGTGTTGAGTTCGCATTCGACAATGAGGTAAAGGACATCAAGAGAAGCACGGGCTGCTACAAGGTGATCACATCCAAGCGTGAGATCGAGGCGAAGATCGTGATCAATGCCGCGGGTGTATATGCAGACAGGATCCATTCCATGGTCAGCACCGTGCCCATGAAGATCACAGCGCGCCGCGGTCAGTACTGCCTCTACGACAAGCAGACGGGTAAAATGGTTTCCCGCACGATCTTCCAGCTTCCTTCGAAACTCGGAAAAGGCGTGCTCTTCACGCCCACTGTGCACGGAAATCTCCTCGTCGGACCCACGGCCGAGGACATCGACGACAAAGAGGGCACCAACACCACCGCGGAAGGCATGAACTATGCACGGATGAAAGCATCAGAGAGTGTTGAGAACATGCCTGCGGGCAGAATGATGATCACGAGCTTTTCGGGACTTCGCGCCCACGAAGAAGGCGACGATTTCATCATCAGGGAAGCTGAGGACGCCGAGAACTTCATTGATGCAGCGGGCATAGAATCCCCGGGCCTTTCCTGCGCACCTGTTATCGGTGAGTACGTGGCGAACATCGTTATCCCCAAATTAAATCCCAAAAAGAAGGAAGACTTCATCGCCAAGCGCGAGGGGATCAGGCATATTAATTCACTGCCCGTCGAAGAACGCGAGCGCCTTATAAAAGAAAACTCCGCCTATTCTGTCATCGTCTGCCGCTGCGAGATGATCACGGAAGGCGAGATCCTGGATGCAATTCACAGACCTCTCGGAGCCAGGACTCTTGACGGTATTAAACGACGCACCAGAGCGGGCATGGGACGTTGCCAGGCGGGCTTCTGCACACCCAGGACCATGGAACTCATTTCTGCTGAACTGGGCATTTCCATGGAAGAAATCTTAAAGAGCGGGAGGGATTCACATGTATTGTAGAAATGTTGATATAGCGATAATCGGCGGAGGCCCCGCAGGACTTGCGGCAGCACTCGCTGCAAGAGAGGCGGGCGTACAGGACGTTCTGATCCTGGAACGTGATACGAAGCTTGGCGGGATCCTGAATCAGTGCATCCACAACGGCTTCGGGCTCCACACCTTTAAGGAAGAACTCACAGGCCCTGAGTACGCGGCGCGTTTCGCGGACAGGGTCATCGCCGAAGGGATCGAGTACAAGCTTGGCACGATGGTGGTTGACCTTTCGAAGGACAAGACGATCACTGCGATGAACCGCGAAGACGGGATGTTTACGATCAAGGCGAAGGCTGTCATTCTTGCAATGGGCTGTCGCGAACGCCCTCGCGGTGCTCTCGGGATTCCGGGTTTCCGTCCCGCAGGCATATTTTCTGCGGGCACTGCCCAGCGTTTCGTTAACATCGAAGGCATCATGCCCGGAAAAGAGGTTGTGATACTGGGCTCCGGAGACATCGGACTCATAATGGCAAGGCGTATGACGCTTGAAGGCGCAAAAGTCAAGGTAGTCGCGGAGCTTATGCCTTACTCGGGCGGCTTAAAGAGGAACATCGTACAGTGTCTGAACGACTATGGTATTCCTTTGAAACTCAGCCATACCGTTGTGGACATCAAGGGTAAGGAAAGAGTGGAAGGAGTCACCATCGCTCAGGTGGATGCGAAGAACAAGCCCATTCCGGGAACGGAGGAATTCTATGCCTGCGATACGCTCCTTCTTTCCTGTGGCCTGATCCCGGAGAACGAACTCACCACAGGTGCGGGCATCGAAATGAACCCCGTAACATCCGGAGCTGTTGTGGACAACTCCCTTGAGACGAGCATTCCGGGCATATACGCCTGCGGCAACGTGCTCCACGTGCACGATCTCGTGGACTATGTTTCGGAAGAAGCGGGAAATGCGGGAAGAAACGCCGCGAAGTTCGTGCTTGATGCGGGAAGAGAAGAAGCAGGATCCGATCCGATAATAATGAAAACAGGAAAAGGTGTGCGTTACACCGTGCCTTCAAAGATCTGCCGCGAGAAGGTGGAAAAAGATGTGCTTGTGCGATTCCGTGTGGACAATGTTTACAAGGACGTGAAGCTCGGGATCTTCTTTGACGGCGAACTCGTGAGGAGCGTAAAGAAGCGCACCGTTGCACCGGGTGAGATGGAAGAACTCCGCATCAGAAAAGAGGAACTGGACAAATTCCCCGATGTGCGGGAAATTACAGTGGGATTTGCGGAAGATTAAGGAGGCGGCGAAATGGAAAAGAAAGAACTGACTTGCATCAATTGTCCCATGGGCTGCCAGTTGACAGTGACCATAGACGGCAAGTATATTACGGTTACGGGTAACACCTGCCCCAGAGGAGAAGACTATGCAAAGAAGGAAGTGACGGACCCCAGAAGGATCGTGACTTCTTCGGTGCCTGTCCGCGGAAGTGAGACGAAGCGGATCTCCGTAAAGACGAAGACAGACATCCCGAAGGGCAAGATCTTTGATGTCATGGAGGTCATTAAGAAAACTACGGTCAACGCGCCTATTGAAATTGGGGACGTAGTGTGCGAAAATGTAGCTGATACGGGTGTGCAACTCGTCGCAACCCAAAGAGCAAAATAAAAATGGAAAAACTTTACCTAAACCGAAGGTTTTTGCTTGTTTTAGGTAAAGAAAGCAAGTCTTCGCGCGACAAAGACCGCGCTCGAGGGCGAAAATTTTTAACTAAACCGAAGGATTTTGCCTGATTTAGGTAAAGAAAAATGAGATCCGCGTGGTCGAGAACACGTTTAAATGTTGGAATTTTTAACTAAACCGAAGGATTTTGCCTGATTTAGGTAAGAAAAGCAAGTCTTCGCGCGACAAAAAACGCGCTCGAGGGCGAAAAAAATTAACTAAACCGAAGGATTTTGCCTGATTTAGGTAAGAAAAGCAAGTCTTCGCGCGAGAAAAACCGCGCTCGAGGGCGAAAAACTTTAACTAAACCGAAAGGTTTTGTTTGATTTAGGTAAAGAAAGCAAGTCTTCGCGCGAGAAAAGCCGCGCTCGAGGGCGAAAAACTTTAACTAAACCGAAGGATTTTGCCTGATTTAGGTAAGAAAAGCAAGTCTTCGCGCGACAAAGACCGCGCTCGAGGGCGAAAAACTTTAACTAAACCGAAAGGTTTTGTTTGATTTAGGTAAAGAAAGCAAGTCTTCGCGGGAGAAAAACCGCGCTCGAGAAGGAAATTTTTTACCTAAAATGCCCGTTTTGGTGCTCTTTAGGTAAAAAATCAAAAAATAACATCAGGAGAGGTTTACATGGAGAAGAAGTACGTAATGGCGCTGGATCAGGGAACCACCAGCTCACGTTGCATCTTGTTTGACAAGAAGGGCAACATTTTAAGCATGGCACAGAGGGAATTTGAACAGATCTACCCTCAGCCCGGCTGGGTGGAGCACGATCCGAGAGAGATCTGGTCATCGCAGCTTGCGGTAGCAACGGAAGCTATGGCAAAGATCGGCGCGGATGCAGAGGAGATCGCATCCCTCGGTATCACAAACCAGCGTGAAACAACCATAGTCTGGGACAGAAAAACAGGAGCTCCCGTCTACAATGCCATTGTCTGGCAGTGCAGAAGGACAGCTCCCATGATAGAAGAACTGGTGAGAGAGGGCATGGGCGAGCACATCAGAAGCACCACGGGACTTGTGCCCGATGCCTACTTCTCGGGAACCAAGATCGCCTGGATCCTGAATCACGTGCCCGGGGTGCGTGAAAGAGCGGAGAAAGGTGAATTGGTCTTCGGCACTGTGGACACCTGGCTCATATGGAACCTTACCAAAGGCAGGGTTCATGCCACGGACTACACCAATGCTTCCAGAACCATGCTTTTTGACATACACAAACTCGACTGGGACGAAACGATGCTTAAGCGCCTCGGGATCCCCAGAAGCATGATGCCTGAGGTTCATCCCTCAAGCTACAACTTCGGAAAGACTGACGGAGGCCTTCTGGGCGGTGAGATCATCATTGGCGGAGCGGCAGGCGACCAGCAGTGCGCACTTTTCGGTCAGTGTTGCTTCAATGCGGGCGATGTAAAGAACACCTATGGAACAGGATGCTTCCTTCTGATGAACACAGGTCACGAGGCAGTTGCGTCCCAGCATGGTCTTGTGACAACGATCGCTGCGGGAGACAGCGACAACGTAGAGTACGCCCTGGAAGGAAGCGTGTTCGTTGCCGGGGCTTCCATACAATGGCTCCGCGACGGTCTCAGAATGTTCAAGAGTGCCGCACAGTCCGAGGAATACGCAAATGAAGTCCCCGACACCGACGGTGTCTACGTGGTCCCCGCTTTTACGGGACTTGGCGCGCCCTATTGGAACCAGTATGCAAGAGGAACTGTTGTGGGCATCACACGCGGCTGCAAAAAGGAGCACTTCATCCGTGCCACGCTGGAATCCATCGACTATCAGGTTTACAGCGTGCTCCGCGCCATGGAAAAAGACACCGGCCACAAACTCAATTCACTGAAGGTGGATGGAGGGGCCAGTGCCAACAATTTCCTTATGCAGTTTCAGGCAGACATTTTGACTTCTGACGTTCTCCGTCCCGCATGCATAGAAACCACGGCTCTCGGAGCTGCGTATCTGGCGGGCCTGGTCACCGGCTTCTGGAAGGACAGGGACGAGATCCGCGCCAACTGGCAGCTGGCGCGCACCTTCAAGCCTTCGATGCAGGAAGAAAAGCGCCGTCAGCTCCTACACGGCTGGAACAAGGCTGTCCGTGCGGCTCTCGCATGGCAGGAGGAAGTTGAGGACGACTACAATTTCTGATCTTTTAAAGCTACTGTTCACAGGCTACGCTGTGAACAGTATTTTTTATAAATCAAATTCCTCTGCGCCGTCTGCGAACGGACCGGGAAGGGGAGCAATGCCTCTGTGGTTTCCGAAGTAATCGGAATCAAAGGTAATTGAAGTGCCGTCGGGATTTTCGAAACGCTGCTCGGGCTCGAAAGCTTTGCCGAGTGTTTCGGTGGTTACGATCGCAGCCTTAAAATCCTTAAGAAGGGAATAAAGGTTTGTCCTGAGTTTTGAAGGTGTCATCTTTCCGCCGACAGCGTCGACATCTTCGGAGTTCGGGACAAATTCAAATAAAACCTTTGCACCTTCCCCCTTAAATCCGTTCTTTTCGTGCTTTCCGATCTCGGCGCCGTTAAAGTAGGCGTTCCCTCCCACCCAAACGGGGAGATGCCCGAAATGAGCGTTTCCCAGAGCACCCATGTCAGGCTCTTTTGAAAAATCAAATTGACCGATCCATTCTTCATAGGAAGGGAAAATGTCAAAGCAGGCTGTACCTGCATGCGGATTCTCGGGAGAATCCGCTTTTATATTTTCGTCCTTTACGGGATAGTGCTGAACGAAAATGTTGTTGTAAATGCGGTCGTCTCCGTGGAGTATTGTCATAAAGCCCGCAACCTCTGTCCTGTGACGGATATGGTAGGGGGTGTAGCGGGGTTCCCTCTGACCGTTCACGATGCTGTCAACGCCGCTGTTTATGAGACCGAAGGAACCGAGCATAAGGTTGTGCACAATGGCAAGTCCCTCACTGGGCATCACAACGGAAGCCTTTGAAAGGAGAACATTGTTGTCGATGAGGGTCGGGCCGTGACCGACTTCAATGAAGATGTCGCAGTTGAACATGGCGCCCTGTGCGTGTCCTACGCCCTCAGGCTTTTGATTGTCGTGCATCAGATTTTGGGAAAGTCTTGCCCCCTGGGCTTCCCAGTCGCACCATACACCCATTATGCAGTTGTGGATGTGGTTCCTGCGGATGGTCACATCGATGGCTGCGTGAAGCTTGATCCCGGCGGTTTCTGCGCCTCCAAGCTGCTGGGAATTGCATATGTGATGGATGTGACAGTCCTCGATGGTGGAGAAAACTCCTCCCATGCGGCCCACTATGCCTGTCTGCTCGCAGTGATGGACGTTGCAGCGCCGGATGATGTGGCTTCCTACCTTTTCCTTGAGCCATCCGTGGTACTGACCGCGGCACACGGCATCGCGCTCCATCTGCGTGGGACTCTTCACATGCTTTGTGTAGAAGTACATGTCGTTTTCTTCGTCGCGGTACTTTCCGAGAGAGATACCGCAGCAGCGGCTGTTGTAGATCTCGCAGTCCTCGATGATCCAGCCCTTGCTCCAGTGAGGACCCACCATGCCGTCCTGGTAGGCAGCAGGAGGAGCCCATGTTGTGGATCCGTTCTTTACAACAAAGCCACTCAGCGTAATGTACCCTCGTCCGGTTTCCGATGGCATGAAGCAGTCACGGCGAACACCGATCTCGACGGATGCCCTGTTGGGGTCCGCTCCTTTGAAATTGGCATAGAATACGGTGCGGCCGTCTTTTTGCTCGCTGAACCATTTGAACTTGGATTCTTCCTTGTCCCATGCGCAGGGGTCTGCTTCTCCCGCGATGCATTCTTCCAGCGTCACGGTCTCGTACATCATGCGGTCGTTAAAGATCACGGAGCCCGTGTGCCTCACTGTGGGCGCAAAGTACCAGTCTCCGCACACAAATGTTGTGTAGGGGTTATAATCACCGAACAGCGAATTGTCAACGGAATTTGTCCAGACATCGCCCTTAAAGGGCTTCCAGCCCGTCAGCTCTTCACTTCCCACGATCACTGCACCCAGAGGCTTTTCCGAGCGGTACACGATCCTCGCGTCCTCATGGCCTCCGTTTTTCGGATCCACGTATTCGCGGTAGATCCCGGGCGCAACCAGGATCTCGTCTCCTGCGACAGCCACCCGAGCTGCGTCATTTATCTTCTTAAAGGGCATTTCCTTTGAGCCGTTCCCGTCTCTCGACGCTGCGGCGTTCACATAGTAGATCATGCTAAACCTCCTTGTAAATATGTTCTTGTTTACCTTCTCCGCTTTCACCGCAACAGACCCGAAGCATTACAGAAATCCTGCCGCGAACAGCGATTAGTTATCCTGATTTTACCGCAATTAAGACGAGGCCTCAACTGTATTTTTGCACAGCATATTCTCTTTTATTGCCTTTGGGATCTGATGATGGAGTCCGCTTCATGTTTTTTAATAATATGTTTACAATCCTGCGGTTGAATTCGCCTGCTTTTTGATGTATTCTCTTTTAATGCTTATTTTTTCGCATAAAAACATCAGTCACATCCGTGTCCTGCGAAAAAACAGCAAAGCGGGTTGATATCATCATTGACCGGCTTACAGAACGGGCATATAAGGAGTCTTTATGGCATATAAATCGAAAAACTATGAAATGGACATGTGCACGGGTTCCCTTGTGGGAAAGATGCTTCTGTTTACCGTGCCTCTCATCGCGACGGGACTTTTACAGCTGCTGTTCAATACTGCGGACATGATCGTTGCGGGTAAATTTGCGGGCCCCACTGCGCTTGCATCCGTCAGCGGAACCGCTTCCCTCACAAACCTTATCGTAAACCTGTTTATCGGACTTTCCGTGGGCGCGAATGTGTGCGTCGCGAAATTCTATGCACAGAATAACGACGAAGAGGTGTCTGAGACCGTCCACACGGCTGTTGTGATCAGCGTGATCTTCGGCATCATCCTTGCGGTCTTCGGCTTTTTCATGGCTCGTCCGCTCCTGATGCTCATGAAGACTCCGGACACGGTGATCGACGGGGCTGTGACCTACATGCGCATATATTTCCTTGGCATGCCCGTCATCATGCTCTACAACTTTACGTCTGCGATCCTCCGTGCGGTGGGTGACACAAAGCGCCCCCTGTACTACCTGCTTTTCGCAGGCGTGATCAACGTGCTTTTGAATCTTTTCTTTGTTATTGTACTTGGCATAGGCGTAGCGGGCGTTGCCATTGCAACGGTTGCCTCCCAGGCAATCTCTGCGGGACTGGTGCTTCATGCATTGTTCACCTACGACGGCTGTCTGAGGCTGGAGCCTGCGAAATTAAGGATTTCCGGCAAAAAACTCCTGCAGATGGTCAGGATCGGCCTTCCCGCAGGCATACAGGGATCCTTCTTCTCCATCTCCAACGTCCTCATCCAGTCATCAATAAATTCTTTCGGAGATATGGCAATGGCAGGTAATGCCGCAGCCCAGAACATCGAGGGCTATGTTTATGTGGCCATGAATGCTTTTCATCATACAACACTTTCATTCACCAGCCAGAACTACGGCGGCGGGAAATATGACCGCATTTTAAAGGTCATGAGGAACGGGCTCATTTTTGTTACCGTTGTGGGTCTTGCTCTCGGAAGTCTTGCATTCCTGCTGAAAGAGCCGCTTTTGGACCTTTTTGTCGACCATAAACCTGACACACCGAGAGATGTGATCATCGGCTACGGTATCATCCGTATGACGGTCATAATGTTCACCTACTTTACCTGCGGAACTATGGATGTGCTGGTGGGCGGCCTCCGCGGCCTCGGAAAGTCCATCCCCCCCATGTTCATTACTCTGGCATTTGTCTGCGGCATGAGGATCCTGTGGATCTTTACCGTGTTCACACAGGTCCGCACCCTTGAGTGCCTCTACATTTCCTATCCCGTTTCCTGGAGCCTTGCCACCATCGTCCAGGGCATCTACTTCATCGTGGTCTATCGCAACACCATGAAGCGCGTTCGCGCAAAATGACCCTTTGGGGACGGGAGGAATACCTAAAAGGTTATGGTGTCATTACAGGCCTTGAGTAATTTTTAAAATATACATAGCATTGACACATATAAAAAGCTGTTATATAATTTGAATAGTATCTTGGAGGAGAGAATGACTGATAATAAAAATGATACAGGACATTCATTTGCCGCATATTTTAAACGGGCAACAAGCCCGCTTGTAGTGTTGAGTTTGCTGAAAAAGCAGCCAATGTACGGTTATGAAATCTCAGCTGAGATGGATAGAATAAGCAACGGAAGATACACTATTGCTGTTTTGTATCCTGTTTTGTACAGGCTGCAGGAACAGGGGTACATAGATTCTTCAGCAAGCGAGATAGTGGATGGACGTGCTAGAACTTATTATAGTATTACAAGTGAGGGATCAGAGTACTTGGAATGCACTGTAGATGAATACCATAAGATAACAGAGGTATTTGAGGGTTTTATAAGAGGGAAAAAATAATATGAGAAAAAGTGAAATTGATAAGTATTGCAAGATAGTTGGAAATAAACTTGTCTGCTCGTCTCAGACCAGAAGAAAAATGCTCGATGGAATCAGAGAGGAGATTGATAATCTTTCGAGGGACGGAAAAAAGAGCTTTAGCGAACTTGAGGATATTTTGGGAAGTACTTCGGATATGGCTGAAGCCCTTCAATGTGAGATTTTTGTTGAGGAAAAGAATGAAGTGGTGCGTAAACGTAAGATTATTGTTTTGGTAGCTTCATGCGCTACTCTTGCATTGTTTGTTTTAGGTATTTTTTCGTATATGCACTTTTGGAAAAAGAATAATATGTGGCATATAGATTCGGTAATCGTATATGGAAATGAAGAAGAAGCAATAATAGATGATGACTTGAGCAATGTCAAATGGTTTGAAGAGTGAATTCAAGGAGAAGAATGAGCGGTTATGAATTTGTTTAGGAAAATAACAGATTTCTTTATAATTATTGTCTTGGTAATAGCATGTGTACCTGAAGCGTCAATTAAGGCTTCTGAAAAGGACTTTCATGACAGAAATATTGTATGGTTTGAGGATGGTAGTTATTGCATCTCAGATATTGTTGTTGAAAATGCTGTAACAATTAATGGTAATAGGCATGTTGTACGATCTGCGACAAAAACAAGAACTGCTACTAAATATAATAAGTACTATAACGCAGATGATGAACTGCAATTTATTGTTGGTGTCACTGCGAGATTTAAATATGATGGACAATCTGCTGTCGCCCAAAACTCCAGTTATGGCTATGATGTGATCAATACTAGGTGGACGTTTTTATCCGGTGAATCTTATTGTGATGGAGCATCAGCATCAGCTAATTGTTCTTTTGGCACTCCTTCAGAAACAAAAAGAATATCTGTTACCATTGTTTGTTCTCCTGATGGAAGAATAAATTAGTAATAATCTGATTAGGTGGTGATTGAGCCACCTAAAAAAATACTGACATATATAGCAAAACTATATATAGTGCGATGGAAAGGAGCGATGAGATATTTGAACAGGGACAGCCCATTTTAGAAAAAATACATGTTGCATTGAAAACTTATAAAACGGAGAAAATGAAATGAAAAAAGTAAAAGTACTTATCCTAATTGTCTTAATACTTATTTCTACGACTATTTGCACAGATACAAATAATGTGTGTGCAAAAAATAATTATTTTCCTGATAATTATACTGGATACAGATATCCGCTTGTTCCTGGAACGGACGAATGGGATATGTTGCCAGATCATCAGACAATGTGTGATGCTTGTCAGATTCCAGAAAATGTTTTAAAATCATTAACAACGGAACAGTTGGTTGAAACGATATTGTATTACCCATTATTATGCGATATGTATGCATATGACACATTTACTGATGGTGTGAATGAGATGACAAGCCATTTTAATGGGATTTTAGAATTGCTCGATAGAACAGATTACGCAAATGAGGCTTCAAACATATTATATGGAGAAAAAACAGCGAAGAAGGATTTATCCACCCAGAGAAATAATGGAGCCGACATAGCAAGCATATTGCAGGACAACTTGCAAAAAGAAGATCGACTTAGTTATATTCAAAAGAGGTTTTTGCAAGTGTTATTGTTTCAAAAGAAAGCTTTAATGAATAATTCTGATGAGATTATTGACAACGTGAGTGTATTTCGTTCTGGTCAGCGTATTGATGAAAATTGTTTTTTGAAGAAAAGTGACGCTGTTAAGTCAAGGATGGAAGTAGCAGGTGAGCTGAGTTATATTTATTCCGAGTTGGCACCGGGAACGGTAAAAAAATTGAAAATCAAGGATGTACAAATTGAAGCATATTATGATTCAACGATAAATGAAATTTGGATATCTCCGGAAGGCAATTTATATATTTTTAACATACCTGACGTGAGTGAAGAAGAGAAAGGGGAAGTTAGAAAAAAATATAGTAAAGTGTATGGAGTTGAACCCATTAGGGAGGGAACTGCAAAATATAATTGTCATTCATATGCGTGGTATAGTAATAGTAAGAAGAATAAGTATTGGATAGATAGTCCTGAAAAAATAATAGAGGAATCATCAAAAGTGCAGGAAGTAAGTAAACTTGAAACGCAGAAAAATGATATATATGTCTACTATAAATCGTCTGGTGAAATGTATAATGGTATTAATCATAGTGCAGTTATAACTAGTTTTAAGAATCTGCCCAAATCTAAAAGAACATTTACGTTGACGTCAAAATGGGGTAGAGCAGGTTTATACGAGCATTCAGAAGACAAGTGTCCGTACTATTATTGGCGCAATGAAGATACTAATGAAGATTATCGAGTACCTCGTGACGTTAAGTATTTTCATCTACAGTGAGGTCACCATTATGAAACGTAAACTTCTTATTGCATCAGCATCACTTTTGACCGTGGTACTCATGGTTCTTTGCTTCGTTTTAGGAGAAAAGTGCCTGAAAGCAACAGTTGCTGAGCCGACATTGCTGCCACCCCATTCTCTTGTGATCAATATTGATGATAATACTGCAGAGTATGTTATTGGTGAAACAAGGATAAAACTTCCGTTGACGGAATGCGAGCTCGATAACGATGAAACCGTCAGGATAAAGGCCTTTAATGCTTTTAAGGATGGTGTTGTTTATGATTGGGCTCCAAGGTTCACGGTCAAGGTTAAAGGAAGTAACATTCCGAAAAATGTTGAATATAGGGTATGCAGATTCGATGAGAACGGTGATAAGGCATCCGGCGACATTCAGTATCCCACAGGGAAGATCGACCTGACAAACGGAGAGGGAGAAATGAATCTCGGTCTCATGGATGTGTTGACTTCCAATCTGTCGGGCAAAAGATATCTTGGTATCTGGATCTCTTATGAGATAAGCGGAAATAGATACGAAGTGGTAATGGCTCAGGACCCCAACATAATGGTCACGATAAAATGACCCTTTGGGGACGAGGTTTGATGTCATTTCCTTAAAAATGAATCTGGTGTAACAGGTTACGTACAGTAATTGAAAACTACAGGTCTTGAAGGCATATGCTTTCAAGGCTTGTTTTGTTTTGTTCTTTGTTGTATAATTTCTTGGGCATTGAACGCAAAAAGTAAATATGCTCGGGATTACTGACATCCCTGTATTACATTTATGTGAGGCTATTATGAAAAAGATAATTCTGACCGGCGGAGGCACTGCCGGTCATGTTACGCCAAATCTGGCACTTCTCCCCGAACTTAAGAAAATGGGTTTTGAAGTAAAATATATAGGTTCCTACAATGGCATCGAAAAGGGGCTGATCGAAGCAGAAGGCATAGAATACTTCGGGATCTCCTCAGGTAAGCTCCGCCGTTACTTTGACTGGAAGAATTTCTCGGATCCTTTTAAGGTGCTGAAGGGCTATTTTGAAGCAAAGAAGATCCTTAAGAAAGAAAAGCCCGACATCATTTTCTCAAAAGGCGGATTTGTGGCTGTTCCCGTGGTTTACGCTGCGGCAGGAAAGCACATCCCCGCCATCATACATGAATCGGACATCACACCGGGACTTGCAAACAGGCTGTGCATGAAAAAAGCCACTTACATCTGTGCAAATTTCCCGGAAACCATAAAGTACCTGCCGGAAGGAAAGGCTGTACTGTCAGGGTCGCCCATAAGGCAGCAGCTTTTTGAGGGAGATAATGAAAAGGGATTTGAATTTACCGGGCTTAAAAACGGAAAGCCCGTTATCCTTATAATAGGCGGAAGTACCGGAGCTGCCCACGTGAATGACGCTGTTCGGGACATACTTCCCACACTCCTCAGGGACTGGCAGGTAGTGCATCTCTGCGGAGCAGGGAAAACAGATCCTGCATTTGACAATGTGGAGGGGTATCGCCAGTACGAGTACGTGAGCAAAGAACTGCCTGATGTGTTCGCGGCTGCAGATCTTGTGATCTCGAGAGCCGGGGCAAATTCCATCTGTGAGCTTCTGGCACTTAAAAAGCCCAACATTCTGATACCGCTTTCTGCTGAAGCCAGCCGCGGCGATCAGATCCTGAACGCGGATTCATTTGAAAAACAGGGATTTTCCTATGTGCTTCGTGAAGAAGAACTCACAAATGAAACGCTTCTCACCGCGATCCGCACGGTTTCCGAAAACCGCGACAGGTACATTTCAGCGATGGAAGGAAGTGCGCAGAACAACGCTGTTAAGACGATCACAGAACTCATTTTAAAAACACTGTCCAAGTGATGATGCTGAAGAGACGGGGATTGTAAGATCTCCTCGACATAAGAAAGGCAAAAAATGGCATATACCGCACTTTACAGAAAATTCCGGCCCCAGACCTTCGATGATGTCAAGGGTCAGGATCATATAGTGACGACGCTACGCAACCAGATCGTGTCGGGGCGCATCGGTCATGCGTTTCTGTTCACGGGGACCAGAGGAGTCGGAAAGACAACCGCTGCGAAGCTCCTTGCAAGAGCCGTGAACTGCGAGCATCCCGTAAACGGCGATCCCTGCGGCGAATGCCCCATGTGCAGGGCGATCCTTGCGGGGACTTCCATGAACGTGATCGAGATCGACGCAGCGTCCAACAACGGTGTGGACAACATCCGTGAGATCGTGGATGAGGTACAGTACTCGCCCACGGAAGGAAAGTACAAGGTCTACATCATAGACGAGGTCCATATGCTTTCAACGGGCGCTTTCAACGCACTCCTGAAAACACTTGAAGAGCCCCCGTCCTATGTGATCTTCATCCTTGCAACCACCGAGGTCCACAAGATCCCCATCACCATCCTTTCGCGCTGCCAGCGCTACGATTTCCGCCGAGCCACCATCGATGAGGTTGCGGCGAGACTGAGAACACTGGTGGACACTGAGGGTGTGAAGGCAGAGGACAAGGCGCTCCGCTACATCGCGACTGCAGCGGACGGATCCTTCCGAGACGGCATTTCGCTTTTGGACCAGTGCATTTCCTTTTACCTCGGGCAGGAGCTGACCTACGACAATGTCCTTGAAGTCCTCGGAACAGTTGATGTTTCCACATTCAGCGGACTTCTTAAGGCCATCCGTAACGAGGACGTGAATGCCGCGCTTTCAATCCTTGAAGACGTGGTTGCCAAGGGCCGTGAACTCACCCAGTTCACCGTGGATTTCACATGGTATCTTCGGAACCTGCTTGTGGCAAAGGCTGCAGGGGACATGGCTGAGATCAACGACATTCCCACGGACTACATCCCGCAGTTCATGGAAGAAGTAAACGCGAATTCCGAAGAGACTCTGAGCCGTTACATCCGTATCGTCTCGAATCTCACGAATGACATAAAGTTTTCAAACTCCAAGCGTGTTTTAACGGAAGTCGCTCTCATCAAGCTCTGTAAGCCCCAGACGGAAAGCGGAGCGGAAAGCCTTGCGCAAAGACTTGAATTCCTCGAAAAACAGCTTGAGAGCGGAGCCTACACAGTTACTGCAGCATCCGGACCGAATGGCGGCTCGGATGGAAAGAGTGCCGCGAATGCATATGCAGGCGGGACAGGCACCGAGAAACAGAACGTGCAGGAGGAGGCAACACTTACAAGAGCGCTGCCTGAAGAGATCCAAGAGATCGCAGGCAAATGGGGCAAGATCTGTCAGAAATTCAAAGGACCTTACCGGGAAGTACAGATGGCGCGACTCAGCGTGACTGACGATAATAAGCTGCTCTTGGTTTTCTCCGACAGCTTTGCCTTTGGGTATGTGAACATGGACGGTAACGGAGCGGAGTACATCCAAAAAGTGATCGCGGACGAAACCGGAAAACTGGTGGATGTGGAACTGAAGCTGGTTGAGGGACAAAGGGAAGTCAAGAATTTCCCTGATCTCAAGAAATTATTTGCAAACAAAAACATCACTGTGGAATTCACAGACTGATATAAGAAAGGACAAAAAAATGGCAAAAAGAGGCGGATTTCCGGGTGGAGCAATGCCCGGCAACATGAACAATCTTATGAAGCAGGCTCAGAGAATGCAGCGTCAGCTTGAGGAAAAGCAGGCTGAGGCCGAGAGTAAGAGAGCAGAGCTTGAAGCAAAGGAATTTAAGGCTTCCGCAGGAGGCGGAGCGGTTGAGGTTACAGTAAACGGTAAGAGTGAAGTCGTTTCCGTAGCACTTTCACAGGAGGCAGTGGATCCCGACGACATCGAAACATTGCAGGATATGATCGTTGCAGCAACAAATGAAGCATTGAAGCAGGTAAAGGCAGCCGAGGAAGAGATCAACGAAGCCGCAAGCGCAGGCCTTCCCAATCTTGGGGGATTTGGATTCTAAATGGATTACTACAGCGGTCAGATCAACAAGTTAATAGAAGCGTTGGGAAGTCTCCCGGGCATAGGCGCCAAGACCGCACAGCGGCTGGCATTCCACATCGTGAATATGCCTGAGGAGGACGTAAAACGGCTGGCATCCGCCATGACGGAAGCAAAATCCGGCGTAAGATACTGCAAGTGCTGCTGTACGCTTACGGACGATGAGCTGTGCCCCATCTGCAAGAGCCCCGCGAGAGACAAAAAGACCATCATGGTGGTGGAAAATTCCAGAGATCTGGCGGCTTACGAAAAGACCGGAAAGTACAACGGAGTCTACCATGTGCTCCATGGCGCCATTTCTCCCATGCTGGGCATTTCCCCGGCGGATCTTAAGATCAAGGAGCTTCTGGAGCGCCTTAAGGATGATGTGAACGAGATCATCATCGCCACGAACTCGAGCATAGAGGGTGAGGCTACCGCCATGTACCTGAGCAAGCTGATAAAACCCATCGGCATCAAGACCACCCGCATCGCCAGCGGTGTCCCCGTTGGCGGCGATCTGGAGTACATTGACGAAGTGACGCTTCTTCGCGCTCTGGACGGACGCACCGAACTTTGAACCAAAGTAGGCTCCGGTGACCGGGTTAGGGGTTCATTAAAAAATGAACCCCTAACCCGGTCACCGGAGCCTACTTTTTTGTTTTCACAACTTCATCACAATCTAAACCGAATTTCTACATTCTTTCATCGAAAATCGAACACAATTCCCTTTTAAAATGAAGCACATAAACCGCACAAGCGGTGAACAAAGATCAACCCCGAAAAGTTCGAACGGGCAGCCTGACGAGGTCATCCGCTCGAACAGCATTAAAGAAAACTCTTCATTTTATATAAGGTTCGATGGAAGGAAGGTACGAATTATGAAAAAAGATTTTTTGGCGGTAGCATTGGCGATGGCACTCGTTTCTTCAATGGCAGCCTGCGGAGTCGCAGAAAATGAGGCGGCTTTGGCAAGTACAGCAGTTAATGAAACTCTTGTTCTCGCATCAACTGAATTAAAGGCAGCGGCGGGCACAGCATCGGAAAGCGCAACAGCGGCTGTTGTTACGGCAGAAACTGCGGTGAACGATGCAGCTGAGGCTGAAGATGTGACCTACGTTACACTTTCCGGTTCGACAGCGACTTCCGAAGGAAACGGCAAGGTAAAGGTTGACGAGGACGGAACCGTGAAGCTTAAAACAGCCGGTACCTACGTGATCAGCGGAGAACTTAAGGGGCAGCTCATCGCAAGCGTGGACGACGGCGATGTGACGCTGGTACTTAACGGAGTGACGATCACCTCCGAGACATCCGCTGCACTCTATGTAAAGAACGTTACAAACTGTACCGTCATTCTGGCTGAGGGCACAAAGAATGTTTTGACGGATGCGGGCAAGTACGTTTACGAGCTGAATGAGGACGGAACACTTGAGGATGATCCCAATGCGTGCATTCACGTAAAGGGAAACCTCGTTATCGGCGGTACGGGCAGTCTTACGGTCAATGCAAATCAGGCAGACGGCATTAAGAGCAAGCTCGCGATGACAGTGATCGGAGGCAACATTACGGTAATCTCTGCTGAAGATGCCATCCAGTGCAACACAGATCTTGTGATCGCAGGCGGTACTTTAAATATTACATCGGGCGGCGGAACAACTGCGGCTAAATCGTCTCAAAACAGCATGAATTTCGGATGGGGCAGAAATATGACCGCAAGCACGACAAGTTCCGAAGACGACGTCAGCACCAAGGGCATTAAGGGCGAGAATTCCGTTACGATCACAGGCGGTGAGATCAATGTAAATGCCTGTGACGACGCGATCCATTCCAACGGGACCGTAGCGGTTTACGGCGGCGAAATGACATTGGCAACCGGCGACGACGGCCTGCATGCAGATACTGCGGTCATCATCGAAGACGGTGAGATCAACATTACAAAGAGCTACGAAGGCATAGAGGCAGCGGACATTGTGATCAACGGCGGAAACGTAAATGTTACCGCATCCGATGACGGGCTTAATGCGGCCGACGGCTCAGGGACTGAAACCATGGGCGGAGGCAGGATGTTCGGCGGATTCGGAAGCACTGCATCCTATGATTTTTCCGTAACGGTTACGGGCGGAACCCTTTACGTAAATGCGGGCGGCGACGGACTTGATTCCAACGGGACTCTTGTGATCTCCGGCGGAAATGTCTTCGTTGACGGTCCCGTTGACAACGGAAACACGGCGGTGGACTCCGAAGCATCCGCGGTGATCAACGGAGGAAACCTTGTGGCAGTGGGATCCTCGGGAATGCTTGAGACACCTTCGTCAGGCTCTTCACAGAATGTGCTCGTTGTAATGTTCAATGAGACAAAGCAGGCGGGAACGGAGATCACCGTAAAGGATGCATCCGGAAAAGTGCTCCTTACACACACGACAGCAAAATCAGCAGTTTGCGCTATACTTTCATCCGAAGCTTTTGAAAGCAACGGAAAGTACACAGTCACTGTCGGAAACAACAGTTTTGAAGTGACGCTCACATCTTCCGTGATGACCGTTAACACCTCCGGAACCGCCGTAAATGCCGGCGGTTTCGGCATGGGAGGACAGATGGGAGGACAGCAGGGCGGCTTCGGAGGCCGTATGAACGGACAAATGCCCGAAATGAACGGCGAACAGGGCCGCATGAACGGTCAGATGCCCGAAATGCCCGAAGGTGGCTTTAACGGTCAGGCTCCTGAAATGCCCGAAGGTGGCTTTAACGGTCAGGCTCCTGACATGAACGGCGAAGGATTCGGGAAAAACGGCCGTATGCCGTGGATGAGGGACGGACAGATGCCGGAGGGACAAGTGCCTGAAGGAACGCCCGAACAGTGATCGATATTTCTTCCCAAAATAAAGCATAAATGGTATAATGAACGGCGTGGGGCTTCTCGCGCCGCTTTTTTTCGGCGGGGATCCCGGGAAAACGACACAGACGGTTCCCTTCGATGCAGCCCCTAAATTTCATGGTTTCGGAGCAGGACCTTGGGAAACAGCATTTTAAAAACATTTAAATATGTGCTTTTGATCGGTGTCCTCATCGTGATCGTCACCGTGGTTCTGATCCGCGTAAGGCAAAAGAACTACGGGAGTTACTCGGGACTTTCCTATGGTGCGGAGGTCAGCATTTCCGATATGGCTGACATCTACAACAGCGACGGAAAACTCTTCGTCACCACCATGAACGGCACCAGGGGCTATGACAGCGACTGCGGTCTGGTGATGGATGTGGCCTTTGAGCTGGATCACCCCATGACGGTGAGCTGCGGAGGTTACGCTGCCATTGCTGACATAGGCGGAACAAAGGTTTACGTGATAGCACCCAACGGCATCCCTCACAGCTACAAGACCGACAGCCCAATAGTAAAGCTTTGCGTGGGCTCCGACGGCACCACGGCCGTGCTTTTGGACAACGACAGCAGGGACATGATAAGGATCTATTCCCCCGAGGGCGAGCTTCGGGTGGAGATCGGGACAAAGACGGGTGTTGACGGCTTTCCCGTGGACATCGCTCTTTCCGAGGACGGCAAAAAACTGGCCACTCTCTATCTTTCCTTTGAGGGCGACGACATCATGACCAAGATCACCTTCTACAACACCGGTGACGTTGGTAAGAATTTTATCGAAAACATAGTGGGACAGAAGATATATGCCCGGGAAATGGCCTATTCGGTGCATTTCATGGGTAACGATCACGTGGCTGCCGTATTTGGAAACGGCTTTTCGCTTTTTGCCATGGAGGAGATCCCTTCCGTGACGCTGGACGAGCGCCGGGAGGAGAAGCTTCTTGACGTGCAGGTCTGTGACGAGTGCATCGCCGTGATGGCTGAAGAGCCTTCGGGCAATGTCCTCAGCTTTTACAACACAAAGGGTACGGCATGCGGCAGGATCACAGGCATCGGCGAGTACGAGACCCTGACTTTGGGTAACGGCGAAGCCATGCTGGTGGGGCTCGACAGAGCATGCATATACAGAATGAACGGAACAGTCAAAGTCGAATGTGCTTTGGAAGGCGGCTGCGACAGGATCTACTCCGGCGGCGGAAACAGGTACTTTATCGCCGATATGGGTAAGATCCGGGGTGCGAGCCTTGTGAAATAGATGATTGGAGGAAATATGGAAGAAACGATTCAGGTCGCGCAGGAATCTGCCGGCCTTTTGGAAAAATTCGGCCTTAACTGGCTTGTGCTGGCGGTGCTGGCTGTCTTTGTGATCGGCATCATCGTGGGAGCGGTGAAGGGAGCATTCAAGATGATCTTTGCGGTGATAGCCATTGTGCTTGCGATAACGCTCACCATCCTGCTTTCGCCGGTAACAAAGTCACTTTTCATGAGAAATGCAAAGATCTACAACTTCTTTTATCAAAGGACGGAGTCTCTCGCCGAAAAGAACGGCTGGGTGGGAATGCTGGCCAGGATGGCGCCCGCTGCTTCTGAGGATGACGTGGAAACAAGCGGAGCAGACAGCCTTAAGATCCTGAGCGACCTTCTGGATCTCTTCGGAGTTCCCGAAAAGTTCAAGCAGTCCATCCTTGGGGATGAAAGCGTCATTGCCACCATGGAGACAAACTCCGATGCAACTGCCAATGATGCCCTCGAAAAGATCGAGATCGGGGCCTACACCGGCATTACGAACGTAGTGATCAAGGCTCTGGCTTTCATTACCACTCTTTTGGTCGTCGGTCTGATCCTTGCGCTCATCAGCGGTCTTTTCAGTCTTTTGGGTAAGATCCCGGGCATAGACAAAGCGAACGCCATTGCAGGCGGTATCGCAGGAGGGTTCATCTCTCTTATGATCATATGGGTGATATTCGCAATATTCACAATGTTGGGGAACACCACTTTCGGACAGAATATGCTTGCTCTGATCGGTGAAAACAAGATACTTTCATTCATATACAACCACAATTTCATCTCCTCACGAATTCTGTCTTGAAATAGTGAATGAAACAAAGTATAATTCCTGCGAAGAGAATTATTGACCTCAGATGAGGCCTTACATAAAAAGGAGAAAAAAATGAACGAGATCATCAATCAATTTTCGAAGCTTGGCATTATCCCCGTTGTTGCCATCAATGATGCAAAGGACGCTGTTCCGCTTGCAAAGGCACTTTGCGAAGGCGGACTTCCCGTTGCGGAAGTAACATTCAGAACAGATGCGGCTGAAGAAGCCATCCGTCAGATGTGCAATGCATTCCCCGATATGCTTGTGGGTGCAGGAACAGTACTCACCACAGAGCAGGTTGACCGTGCTGTGGGCGCAGGTGCAAAGTTCATCGTAAGCCCCGGACTCAATCCCAAGGTTGTAAAGTACTGTCAGGAAAAGAATGTTCCCATCACACCCGGAACATCCAGCCCTACAGACATCGAAGCAGCCCTTGAACTCGGACTTGACGTTGTTAAGTTCTTCCCTGCAGAGCAGTCCGGCGGTATCGCAAAGATCAAAGCCATGGCAGCACCTTACACAGGCGTTAAGTTCATGCCTACAGGCGGCATCAACGCAAACAACTTAAAGGACTACCTTGACTTCCCCAAGATCGTTGCCTGCGGCGGAAGCTGGATGGTAAAGAGCGACATGATCGCAAACGGTCAGTTTGATGAGATCAGAAAGCTCACACAGGAAGCAGTAAGAACAATGCTCGGCTTCGAATTCAAGCACATCGGCATCAACTGCGAGAACGAGACAAAGGCTATGGCTCTTGCGGAGATGTTCGGCAAGTTCTTCGGTTTCGAAGTAAAGCCCGGCAATTCATCCATCTTTGCAAGCTCCTCCATCGAAGTGAACAAGTCCATGGGACCCGGCAAGCTTGGCCACATCGCCATCGGAACCAACTACATCGAGAGAGCGATCTACCACATGGAGCGTCAGGGCTTCGAATTCGACAAGGATTCCGCACTTTACAAGAACAATAAGCTTGTTCGCATCTACCTGAAGGACGATTTCGGCGGATTCGCTGTTCATCTCGTACAGAAATAATGGCCACGGGCGGGCGAAATGCTTGTTTTTCGGCAGAACTTGCCCAAAATTTCAAACTGTGATATAATTCAAATATAAGGGGCCGCAGGATTGAGAGATCCTGCGGCCTTACTGTAAGAAAAAGAAAAGAGGATAAGATTATGGCAAGAAAGAAAAAAAGCTTTTTGGGATCACTTATCGGTTGTGTTGTTTTCATCGCACTCATTGTTGTCTGCACTCTGTACATCACAAGCACAAGAGTGTTCGGAAGCTACAAGAGCGAAGCAGCCGGAAAGCTCTTCGGACAGAATTTCTCACTGGGTTCCGTAACCTACACCTTCTCGGGCCTCAACAAGGTTGAGATCCAGACTGAAGTAACGATCCTTGGTTCATCCACCTCCACTCAGGTAGGAAAGTACAGTATCAAGGACAACGAGATCACCTTCACCTTCACGGAAGAAAAGAAGAACGACGAAGGAAAGACGGAAAAGGTCGACAAGTCCTACACCTACAGCTTCTACAAGGGCAAAGGCACCATCAAGATCGACAACACCGAATACAAAAAAGTAAAATAATTCTAAATTCCCTCTTCCCAAACAGGAACGAAAGTGCTATCATTTCATCCGATAAAATTCAACCTGTTTTTGGGAGAGTGTAAAGTGTCGATTACAATTACCAAAAATAGAATAATGAAAAAGATTCCGACGGTTTCCGTGTTTTTCACGGAACAGTCGATATTTGATTTTTCGGAGACGATTTGTTGAAGATGGTATTCCCATTTTCCCCAAACCGCCTCTTTTTTTAGGTCTTCATTCAGAAAGTACGTCGTGAGAGGAAAAGATCACGCGACTTTATATAACCAACAACACAAATGTAACGGAGGAAAATTAAATGAAACTCACTTACGGTATCAATGACAGACCCGGTTTTGGCAAGACGGTGGTATATGCACTGCAGCAGCTGCTTGCCATCATGACCGCAACACTCGTTGTTCCCATCATCATCAACGGCAACTCGCCCATCCTTGACGGAAACGGCATGAGCTCTGCGGCGGCACTTTTCGGAGCAGGTATCGGAACACTTGTTTATCTCCTGTTCACACGCTTTAAGAGCCCTGTATTCCTGGGATCGTCCTTCGCCTTCATCGGCTCCATGACGGCAGCTTTCGCCGGTGCGGCAACAGCAGCGGTAGGTTACCTCGGCCTCATCATCGGTGCGATCTTCGCCGGCCTTGTCTATGTTGTGATATCAGTGATCGTTAAGCTTGTGGGAGCAGCCTGGGTAAACAAGCTCATGCCCGCTGTGGTTATCGGACCTACGGTTGCCATCCTCGGACTTTCAATTGCGGGTAGCGCCATCGGCGATCTTCAGACGGCACCTGCGGGCGGCTCGGTTCTCATCGCTGTTCTTTGCGGTCTTGTAACACTTTTCGTAACCATCATCTGCTCCACCATCGGAAGCAAGAACATTAAGCTCATCCCCTTCATCATCGGTATCCTTGCAGGTTATGCGGTTTCCGCGATCTTCACGGGTATCGGACGCGCTACCGGAACGGATGCTCTTCTTGTAAGCGATTTCAGCGCCTTTAAGAATCTTGTTGCAGGCGGAGTAAGTGTAAGCACCTTCATCAGCGCTCCCACCTTCACATTTGTCAAGGCATTCGGCGGTTTTGACGGCATTTCCGCTTCCTATGTCGGAACAGTGGCAGTAGCTTATGTTCCCGTAGCTTTCGTAGTATTTGCAGAGCACATTGCAGATCATAAGAACATCTCCTCCATCATCGAAAAGGATCTTCTTGAAGAGCCCGGTCTCAACAG